>ERZ1027013.27-NODE-27-length-74473-cov-14.380231_pt1 | contig 74473 bp, 68 predicted proteins | sample MGYA00519446_ERZ1027013 | MGnify/ENA primary metagenome ERZ1027013 (study PRJEB26926, sample SAMN06164699) | human gut metagenome | biome: ENVO:00009003; feature: ENVO:2100002; material: ENVO:00002003 | host: Homo sapiens | place: USA | collected 2012 ... | reverse complement strand
GGAGAAATTCGGACTGGCTGATACCATAGGGCGCAAGCCGCGCTGTGAAGTCGGCATACTCATCTTCGGACAGCCGGGTTTTCACAACGCGGCTGCGGTGGGGCGTGTTGTATTTCTTTCGCATGGTGTGACCTCCTTTCTCGCCCGTAAGGGCGCATGAGCAGGGTTTGGGGAAGGCACTCCCCAACAAGTTTCCCGCGAGGGGCAAAACTGTAGAATTGCGGATTTTGGCACCGTGGTAGAAACTTGCTCTCCGTGACTGCAAACTTTCTCTCACTTCCGTCCGCCACTTTTTTGGAAAACTGCAACCACAAAAGTTTGTTTCTCTTTTTCTGCTACTACTAATCCTGTAAAGGGCATTCCTGCCCGCTTTCGCTAAAATGACACCGGACGCAGTGGTTTCTACCCGGTGTTGGAGAAATCCTTTCTCTTTGCCCTCTACTACGGGTAAATGCTCCAAATGCCAAACACCAGGGCAGAAAAATTCCCTCCTCGCTTACTACTACAACCGGCAGGGGGCAAAATGGCCGGGAGCGGAGCCGGACAACAAAAAAAGCAGTAAATCTTTTTCAAGACTTACTGCTTTCGCTGGCCGCGTCGGTGGCGGCTGGTATTCAGTTTTTATGACTTGTCCGGTGGTTCGTCAAGCCGGAACTTGAATTGACAGTCAATTAACCGCTGCTTTACATAGTCCTCCACCTCGGCGTTGACCTGCCCGTTCACTTTTGAGAAATAGCGGATATATCCGGCGTAGTGGAGCAGGACAGCGTTCACGGCTTCTGGGTCGCCCTCACGGGCTTTGAGGATTGTTTCATAGGGGAGAAGTCTACTCATACCGGCTCACCCCCATTTCTTCGCGTAGCCGCTGCAAGGCAAGCTGGATATGCCGCCCCGCTGTGCTGCGTGACCGGCCAATACACGCGCCGATCACGCGCTGCGGCTGGCGCAGAAAGTAATAGCGCAGGATTTCTTCCCGCGTCTGCTCCGGCAAAACAGAGATCGCGTCGGCAAGGGCGGCGTTGCAGAGCAGGACGGTCTGACCGCAGACGGTAAATGGGTATTCCTCGTCCGGCTCCGACGCGGCAAACTGGACAAACTTCTCGTTCATCAGATAGTCAAGGGAAACTTGCCGTTCCCATTGCCGTTTAAGCTTCAAAATCTTGTCCAAGGCGGCACAGCGGATAACAGTCTTGCAAAAGGCGTTGTACCTGCGCTGGATATATTCTTGATAGGCTATCTGGTCGGTCATGGAAATTCCCCTTTCTGAATAATAGTGCGGGGCGGTGGCACTTCTTGCTGTCGCCCCTTGATTGCCTACCAGCAAAGGCGGGCGGGGCTGTCAACGGCTGCGCATATGCGCCGTTCATCTTGACCGTTGACTGGCTCGGCTGGGTTTGCTATTTACCCGACAAACTTGAATTTATTTTAAGCTATCACGTTTTACCTTCTTAAGCCTTACTATCATTACCATAGGAATTTCTTTGTTGGTTTTAAAACATTCTTCATAAAATCCATCAATGACAAATCCAGCTCTAAAACAAAGGTTAAAAATATCTTGTATGGAACGATGATAATAAATCTGCTCTTTCGGTTGCCCTTCAATCGCTATATCATAGTAACTGTGCGGTGTCATATATTTTTCAGTCAACGTGACAAAACAAGGGTGTTGCGTTGCAAAGACAAAAATTCCGCTTTCCTGCAACAGTTCATAAACAGCCATAAGAAGTGGTTCAATATCCGTAATATCCATAATTGCCATATTAGAAACTGCTTTCGTAAAGGCTCGATTTCTTTTTAATTCTAATATACTTTTTCTATCGGTCGCATCCGCCACACAAAATTCAATTTGTTTTGCATATTGTGATTGCCGTCTTTTAGCCAATTCTATCATTTTTTTGCTGTAATCAAAAGCGACAACCGAAGCGCCTCTTTGTGCAAGATACGAAGAATAATTTCCATTGCCACACGCAATATCCAAAATGTAATCCGCAGGATTAGGAGATAGAAGTTCCGTTACTTTGGGACGCACTACCTCTCTGTGAAATTCATTAGATTCGTCACCCATTGCATTATCCCAAAATTGTGCGTTCTCCTCCCAGATTTTTTTACTTTCCTCTGTTCCCATGTTCTCTCCCACTCCCCAAATTTGCTTTTTTGCTTCCATTAAATCTTCCTTACTATATTCCATTGTTACCCTCCATAACTTCTGATTGTTGCCGTCTTGACGATTATGTATCTTTACATTACCTTCTGAAACATATGGCGCACCTTGTCCAGGCGGCTGTTTGGACGGCGGGGCTGGATGACCGGCTGACCGACAGCGGCCTGATATCCTTTCAGCTCTGTAAGGCATACGCTCCGCCCGTTGGTGTAAAAGGCCAGATCAGTACGGTATGCCTGTATACAGCGGGCGGGAATCTCGCCAGTAAAGACAACTTCATCCTTTTTTACCTGGGCCGTTTCGATAGCGGCACAGTATTTTGGCGCATCGTGATAAGCCCTGGAAAGGTATTCCTGGGGCGCATAGAGGGTGAACGAGAGATAAGGTTCCAGCAGCTGCGTCCCCGATTCCTTCAATGCCTGTTCCAATACAATCGGGGCCAATGAGCGGAAGTCCGCCGGCGTGCTGACCGGACTGTAATAAAGCCCGTATTCAAAGCAAATCTTACAGTCCGTTACGTTCCAGCCGAACAAGCCCTGCTCCAGCCCGTAACGGATACCATCCCTGACAGCGTTTTGAAAACTCTGGTTCAAGTATCCCAGCGAAACCCGGCTCTCGTATTGTACACCGGAGCCAAGCGAGAGTGGTGTAACAGACAGTCCTATGGATGCCCAAAACGGGTTGGGCGGCACCTCGATATGGATGGTGTGGCTGGCTGCTTTGAGCGGCCGCTCCATATAAATGACGGAGGGTTCCTTTACCACTGTTTCAAGCTTGTATTTTTCCGACAGCAAAGCGGAAACAACCTCCAACTGCACCCGGCCCAAAAAAGAAAGAATGATCTCATGGGTGATGGAATCCACTTCGCAACGCAAAAGCGGGTCAGTATCCGCAAGTTGCGTAAGAGCGTCCAGCAGCCGTTCTCTTTGCGCTGCCGTTTTCGGCGCAATCGTCGTCCGCAGCATGGGGAGGGGGTCCTCGCGCCACCTTTTACGAGGGAGCCGGGTTTGGTCCCCTAATACATCGTTTAACCTCACGCTGTCGCTGGGAAGGATAACAATTTCACCCTGATAAGCGGTGTCTGTCCGAACAATTTCCCCTTTGGATGGAATACGCATCTCTGTGATTTTCAGCTTTTCTCTCCCGGCCAGGGCCACCGTATCCCGCAGGCGCAGCGTTCCGCTGTATAACCGTAGATAGACACGCCGCTGGCCGCAATCGGTGTACTCAACCTTGAAAACGCTGCCGCATAGGGCGGCGCCCCCCTGTTCCCCAATCGGTTGGAACAGCCCTGTCACCGCATCCATCAACGGTTGAATGCCAAGGCCATTTTTGGCGCTGCCATGATAGACTGGGAACAGGGAGGCGTCTTGAACCCGCTGCTGTTCCTCCCGCGCAAGTTTTTCCCGGCTGATTGGTTCTCCTGCGATATACTTTTCCAATAATTCATCGTTATTTTCGATGACCGCATCCCATGCTTCTATGTCGGTATTTTCCTCCAGGACTATTTCCGGGGACAGCGACACCGTCTGCTTGATGATAATATCGGCGGAGAGCTTATCCCGAACAGACTGAACCACGCTCTGCAAATCAACGCCAGCCTGGTCGATCTTGTTGATAAAGATAACGGTGGGAATGTTCATTTTCCGCAGGGCATGGAACAGAATACGGGTCTGGGCCTGCACGCCATCTTTAGCGGAGATCACCAAGATGGCCCCATCTAAAACAGCCAAAGAGCGGTACACCTCCGCCAAAAAATCCATGTGGCCGGGCGTATCCACAATGTTAACTTTACATCTGTGCCACTGGAAGGAAGTGACTGCCGCTTGAATGGTAATCCCACGCTGCCGCTCCAAAAACATGGTGTCCGTCCTCGTTGTCCCTTTTTCGACGCTCCCCGGTTCTGAAATGGCTCCGCTGGCATATAGCAGGCTCTCCGTCAAGGTCGTCTTTCCAGCGTCTACATGGGCAAGAATTCCAATATTGATTATTTTCATGTGATTGTCCTCCCTTTACAGCCCCAAAGGGCATAAAAATCCCCAGCAGTAAAATACTTTTACCACTGGGGATTATAAGTTGCGGACATACACATATACAGCATACACCTGTTTGTGATTGCTGTTTTTGGGGATATGTCAAAATTGATAAGGCAAAAGTATTCTTAAATTGGGTACAAAAAACTAAGCCCCTACAAAAGGAGCTATCATAATCCTTTGTTCCCACTATTTGATTATAGTTTTATTTAAGAATACCTTGCCGCATATTTTTTACTCCTTTTCTAGATTAAATCATTGTATCACATCAGTTTTAGGAAAGCAAGTACCTAAAAGAAATTTTTCTTCCCCTTATATGTAACAATCATACCGGCTTCCTAGCGTTCAGAATGTTTTCTGCTGTCTGCTGTGGTGTTTGGTTGGAATTGTCCAACCAAAAGCCGATCCGTGGTGTTGTCTGCATTTTACTAAATACAAATTCAATGTATACAGAAAGATATAAGGAGTGGGAGGGATTCCGCCGTAGTTGGCATTGTAGGAAAATCCAAAAGTTTAGATTTTCCCACAATGCTTATCTTTTGGTCTTTGGTTCGGAATAGTGTAGTGCTGGCGGTCTATCTCTTGTTTTCGGTTGCTTGCTTCCTTACCGTACATGAGCATTTGCTCCCGGTAATAATGACGGGCAGCAGGACGGCTCAAACGAAGACCTTATTGCTTATATGATGCAGTATCCTAATTTCATCTGCGGCAATGAAGAGGGTATTGACGGTTCAATGCAGTTTTTCATTGACCTAACTCAAAACGGGAGCACCGTTCATTCCATAGCGGTTATGGATTCGCTTTCCCTAAATAACAGCGGAAGCTATGATTACATAAAGGAAAGCCAAATCAACTGGCTGCTTGATGAAATAGACGCAAGAAAAGTTAAAACAAGCGTATTTTTCCATATGCCAACCCCTGCTTTCAAAACGGCTTATGAAAACGGGGTGCCGTATGAAAATTTCCCGTTTTCAGATGAATATGCTGTTGACGATATAAAGGATAATCAGCTTTTTGACTCAATGACGCAGGATAATGAATATATAACCCTTATTTCCACCGCCCATGTTCACAGCGATAATATCGCATATTATTACAATAACAGATATTATCAGCTCAGCAGTCTCGGCGGATATAATGCGGCAGGGTCGAATAATACAAAACCCTCCTGCACTTTGACTACAATCAATGTAAACGAAACCGATACACAAAAAATGTATACATTTGAAAAAATATCAGCTGAATAAAATAAGACCTCCGTTTTATGCGGAGGTCTTTAATATTATATTAATTTGTGAAATCGCTGAGAACTGTTACATTGTCGTCTTCATTCCAGCTTGTGTCCAATGCAGGAGTAAATTGTTCTCCGTTGGCATTTGTATAGTTTGCATTTTGGTCAATCTTAATTTCGGAATCGTTTATCACGAGCCAGCCGTCTTTATCTATAAAGCACTTTTCATGTGGGTAGATATTTCCCTTGCTATCCCTGAGGCAGTATTTTTTCATTTCATCTTCGTTTTTCTCATTTTCGTCTATGTAAGTATAATAGCGGTAAGTATTGCCGTCTTTTGAGTAGTACCGCACTTTTTCCGCCTCGTTATAGAAAAGTCCTTTTTTGTCAAAATAACCGCCGTTTATTTCAATTTTGCTGAATTCGCCGTATTCGGTTTGGCTGTATATCGGGTTTCCGTTTAAGTCGGTTTGATTAACATAAAAATCCCTTGGTTCGCTGATAAAACTTATAATATCGAAATTGTTATTAAAAACAACAAAGTTATATTTATCATATCTGAAAAGGAAAAGTACCAGTCATCATAAATATGATATTTGCGAAAAGAAGGATATAAAGCTTTTATAAAGTCTGTAAACTCACTGCTTTCGGTATCAACACTAAGATAATTATTATCGGTAAGGCTGTCTACAAACAAAATATATTCTTCTTCAGTAAATTCAGGGTCAATGGCTGTTGTGCCTGTGATTTTTGCAATTTCCTTAGGGTCTGTTGAATTGTTTTTTTTTAATATTTGAGTGATTTCTTTTTCCCGCTTTTTGAAGTCGAGTAACGGCTGTGTTTCCGTAGAGAATTCAAAGTAGTTAGTGTCTTTCAGTTCTCCTGAACCCTCAATATACCTGAATTCAAATTTGCTTTCTACAAGTTCACGGCAGCATTTTGTGCAGCTGAATTCAGTCGGCATATATTTTTTATAGTATTCATATCGCTCAACATTTGTGTGTTCATAAGGTCTGAAACTATACAGTGTTTCTAATTTTTCCTCATCAGCCTTGAGAGTACTCAGAGTGAGAGAATCATATCCCTTATCAAAGTAATTGTTGTTTGTTGTAAGGTTTATTGAATAAACATACCTGCCAGCATAATCGCTTTTTTCGTAATAATCATTTAATAATTTCTCTATTCCGACTGCATCTTCATTCGTCTCTTCGGGCTCATAAAGTTCTACGGTTAAATTTACAAGATTATTTGAATAAGTGTAATATTTATCGTTTTCGATATCCACATCTCCGAAATTGTATTCCGAATTTTTTAGATATTCACCGATTTCTTCCTGAGTTGAACAGCTTTTTTCTGCTTCTATAACAAAATCAAAAGCGTTTTTGTATTCGCTTTTCAACAATTCAATTTGCCTAAAAGTGTTTATTCCGAAGCCTCCAGCCGCAACAGTTAAGCAAATAAATATTATAATAAATATTACTGTAGTTGCACGGTTTGCACGGTTGTCAAAGGAACTGTTGCAACACATTTTTTCTTTATTGAGTATATCAAAACAGTAATAACAGCAATTGTAAAAACAATTCCTAAAATACACAGAATTGTTATTAAAAGCTTGTTGTTATATTGATTTGTATCATAATATATCTTATTGTTTGTGATGAAATTTATAAGATTTTTGAACTCTCCGTCAGTAAGTTCGCTGAGTTCTTTTGCCATAAAATATTGATATATTAAATCTATTACTCCCGCTGCAAATGCGCATATGCCTGCCGCAGGGTGCTTTTTAGATGATGAATAAGCGGCGTAGAGGAAAAATGATGCTGCGCCTGCTATTATTCCGCATACAAGCATTGACAATGCGCCGGGGTCTCCGAAAATAAACCTTTTTTCAAGAAAGTAAGCGCAGTAAAGTACAGCAGAAAAAGCTGCTAAAACAATTAAGTCAGGAACAACATTATAGGCTTGATGAAGTTCTCCGAGCGTTTCTGCTATGTCTTGAGCGTCGCCCATTTCTTCAATGCTTTTTCTCTCAGAATCTTCTTCAGAGTATCCCATTTCTTTGAAACGGTTTTCTTTGAGCAAAATGTGGTCATGGAGTTCACTTGCAACTTTGTTTTTCTTTTTTAAATTATATATTTTGGAAGTTGCCTGTACCAAGAATTCCTGTTCGTTCATTACGCATAATTAAGCACTTTGGAAACGGATACGCTGAATTCTTTGAATTCTTCTTCCTTCTCCTCAAGACGCTTTGCTCCTTTCTTAGTAATATGGTAGTATTTTCTTTTTCTTCCGTCTGCCGTAACCCAATAGCTTTCAACAAGGCGCTCTTTTTCAAGTGCGTGTAAAATGGGGTAAAGCGTACCCTCTTTAAATGAAAAAGCGTATTCGCTTCTCACCTCAAGCTCACGGATGATTTTGTATCCGTACATATCCTCATTTTTTATAACGGACAGCACAAGCATTGTGGTGCTTCCGCTAATAAGTTCCTTACTGATTTTCAAAGCAAAGCCTCCTTTACATTTTTGTTAGATATTAAATAAGATTTACATAGAAGCTCGATACATAGAGCCTCTATGTATATGTTATCATTGCAGTTAACAGTTGTCAATATTAGAATGATGAAAGTACAATTATTATGCAGGCATAATAAAAAACAGCCGCACTTTTGTGCAGCTGTTACAATTTGATTTGATTTATTTTATTTTATTTTGTTTGCAAAATATCAGTCTTCAAAAAGCTTTGTGCTGAAATATCTTTCGCCTGTGTCGGGAAGAACGGTTACAACCGTTTTGCCCTTGCCAAGTCTTTTTGCAAGTTTAATTGCTGCGGCAACATTTGAACCGCTTGAAATTCCGCACATAATTCCTTCTTCTGATGCAAGTTTTTTTGCCGTTTCAATAGCTTCCTCATCAGAAATAACGCAGATATGCTCATAAATAGTTGTGTTGAGATTTTCGGGAATAAGTCCGTCGCCTATACCCATCTGAAGATGAGTGCCTACGGAGCCGCCGCTCAGAATTGCTGCGTTTTCAGGCTCAACAGCCCAAATTTTGATTGAGGGATTTTGCCTTTTGAGCACTTCGCCTATACCGCTGATTGTGCCGCCTGTGCCGACGCCGCTGCAAAATCCGTCAATATCTCCGCTGACCTGCTCAAGAATTTCCGTTGCTGTGTGGTAAATATGAGCCTTGGGATTGTCGGGGTTTTCAAACTGACCGGGGATATAAACATTCGGGTTTTCCTTTGCCATTTGCTTAGCTGTTTCCATACACTCTTCAATACATTTTCCTATATTGCCGTCGTCATGAATAAGAATTACTTCAGCGCCGTAATTCTGAACAAGCTTTCTTCTTTCCTCAGAAACGGAATCGGGCATAATGATTTTTATTTTGTAGCCCTTAACAGCACCAACAAGCGCAAGACCGATACCCTGATTTCCGCTAGTGGGCTCAACTATAATTGTGTCCTTATTAATAAGACCCTTTTCCTCAGCGCATTTAAGCATATTGTATGCCGTTCTTGTTTTTATTGAGCCGCCGATGTTAACGCCCTCATATTTAACAAGAATCTGAGCGTCCTCAGGGTTTGAAAGTCTGTTTAATTTTATCATCGGTGTGTGGCCGATTGCATCAAGTATAGTATTGTAAACCATTAATAATCTCCTCTTAAAACAAAGCTGAATACAATGTTGGAAAATATTATACCATTAGGGCAAATGATTTTCAACAAATAAATATAATATGGAAATTTTATTGCTCTTGTGTTACAATTACTCGGTAAACAATTTTAAATATAAAAGGATAATTTTATGAATCAGTTTTCAAGAACGGAGTTTTTGCTCGGTGAAAATTCCTCCTCTGTGTTGAAAAATTCAACCGTTGCCGTTTTCGGCATCGGCGGGGTAGGCGGTTATGTTGTAGAGGCGCTTGTAAGAGCAGGCGTAGGAACGCTTCATCTTATTGATAACGACAGCGTCAGCCTTACTAATCTAAACCGCCAGATTATAGCAACGCATAAAACCATAGGTATGGCGAAGGTTGACGCAGCAGCTCAGCGTGCTATTGAGATTAACCCTGAAATAAACATCATAACGCATAATATATTCTATTCGCCTGACAGTGCAAATGATTTTGATTTTTCAGAATTTGATTATATTGTTGACGCGATTGACAATGTAACAGGTAAAATATCCCTTGCGCAAAAGGCTCAAGAGTATGATGTAAAAATTATCAGCTCAATGGGTACGGGAAATAAGGTGCACCCCGAACTGTTTGAGGTTGCGGATATTTATAAAACTTCAGTATGTCCTCTTGCTCGTGTTATGAGAACAGAGCTTAGAAAAAGGGGCGTGAAATCGCTTAAAGTTGTTTATTCAAAAGAAAAACCGTTAACTCCCGTTGTCCCGAGTAACTGTACAGAAGATTTCGGGCAGAGAAGAAGTGTTCCCGGCAGTACTCCTTTTGTTCCGCCCGTTGCTGGACTAATAATAGCAGGCGAAGTAATAAAGGATTTGCTTGATTATAAAGATTAATAATTTAGAAAGCGAGCGTAACTTTGGTTACGCTCGCTTTTTTGTCTGTATTTTTTGATTATCTTATTTTTGCGTTAATGCAAACTATTCCTGCGTCTGTTATGTCAATAATTCCGTAATTACCGTCCTCAACTGCACCGGGGTTGAAATAGTGAATGCCGTCAATATATTCGTGATACGGAATATGCGTGTGGCCAAAAAGGGCAATATCGGCTTTTCTGTCCCTTGCAGTTTCAATAAGCCTTTCAATTCCGTGCTTTACATAATATGTGTGACCGTGGCAGAAAAATATTGTTTTACCGCCTGCCTTTAATATTTTTTCAGTAGGCAGTGTACTGCTCCAGTCACAGTTTCCAGCTACGCACTCAAGATGAAGCTTGCTTTTGTAGTAAAGCTTGGCGTTTTCAAGGTCGTCACCCGAATTACTGTCGCCGAGGTTTATGAAGTATTCCGCCTCTTCAATATGTTTTTCAACAATGTTGAAAAATGACGAATCTCTTGAATGACTGTCTGAAGTTACGATTATTCTCATTCATAACTCTCCTTTTGGTTTCATAAATATTATTATACTTTATTTAAGGGGGGATTACAATGAGCGATTTTAATTTGAGCGACAAAGAAGTTGAAAAACTTATCAGCCATGCACAAAAAAAGTCGGGCATTGATATAGGCAAAATGAAATCAGCAGCGGAAAAGGGAAAGCTTGAGGATTTTATAGGACAAAATGTTTCTCCCGAGACGGGGAAAAAGATAAAGCAAGTTCTCTCCGATAAGGAAGCCGTTAAAAAAATGCTCGGCTCCAAGGAAGCGCAGGATCTGCTGAAAAAATTTATGAAGGAATAGCGTATGGATAATTTAAATGATATAATTTCAAATCTTTCTGCTGACGATATAAGTATGCTCAAGGGCGTTGCAGCTTCCATTCTCGGCGATGAGGGCAAAGAAGAACCGCAAGCGAGAAATGAGGGAGGGGGTAAAAACTCCTCCCAGTTGAGCAAGGCAATGCAAAATCCGCTCGGACTTAATGCAGACGATTTTAATATGATGATGAAAGCTAAATCGATTTTTGATAAAATGAATTCCGCATCAAACAAGAATACAGATTTAATAATGGCGTTAAAGCCGCATCTCTCTCCCGAAAACAGAAATAAGGCGGACACGGCAATCAAAATTCTTAAACTTTTTGATGTTCTTCCGCTTTTAAAGGATTTGTTTTAAACGCCGCAGTTTACTCCCAATGATATAGAGGACGCTAAAAGACGGGTAAGAGAAATGCAGAAAAGAGCTTCGTCATATATAAATCAAGCTCAGGACAACGGCAGGTCGGGGCAGACTGCGCATAACAGCACAGAACAGCGCCGCAGGGCTGAAAAGAATTTTTTTGCAGGCAGTGAAAGCCATGCTCAAAAACAGGAAGATGAAAAATCAGAAAATCAAATGGATGAAAAACAGGATTCAACATTTATACTGCTGATACTGATGATATTGCTTTCACAGGGTGAAACCGACGATAAATTGCTGCTTGCTTTGCTTTATTTGCTCCTTTAGCAGGCGGCAATTTTTTTTATTACCCTTAAAAATTTGTTAAATAAATATATTATGGAAATAATTGTAATATTGTGTTATTATATTTAAGACAAAATTATATAATCCTTTTAGAAACGGAGTAATAAAATGTCAGACTTTGAAAAACTGACTGTCGGCGACGGAGTGGAAATCATTTCCGTATTTGCAGATAGGTTTAAAACTAACGAATTGTCATTGTCCTTTCTTGTGCCTCTTTCGGCTGAAACGGCATCGGTGAACGCAATTGTTCCGATGCTACTTTCAAGATGCTCAAGAGAGTACCCCACAATTTTAAATCTCAACAGGCGTCTTGCTTCGCTTTACGGTGCGGAGATAGTGCCTGAAATTACAAAGGTAGGCGAAATGCAGCAGCTCAAAATAGGTATGACCTGCCTTGATGACCGCTTTTCTCTTGACGGCGAGAAAATAACATCGGACTGCATTAAGCTTTTGCTCTCTCTTGCGTTTGATCCCGTTCTTGATGAAAACGGACTTTTCATTGAGGAGAATGTTGAGCGTGAAAAAAGAGTTCTCACAGAAAAAATAGAGAGCGAGGAAAACGAAAAACGCCTTTATGTTCTCAGAAAAGCAGAAGAGGTTATGTTTGAAGGTGAGGCATACGCCGTAAACAGATACGGCACTATGTCTGATGTTGCGGCAATAACCTGCAAAAGCGCAGCTGACGCTTGGAAAAACATTTTAAAAACTGCAAAAATCGTTTTGACTATTGTGGGCAGCGCAGACGCCGAAGAAGTAAAAACACTTACTCAGGATATGCTTTCAAAAATTGAAAGAGCATATTGCGAGCCGAAAAAAGCCGTAATTAAAACGGATGTTGATTCTGTTAAGGATGTAACGGAGCGTATAAATGTTAAGCAGGGTAAGCTTGTAATGGGATTTAGAGTTGATTCTGACCCCGAAAACATAAAGCAATCAGTTGCAATGCGCTCTTTTACTGATATTTTCGGCGGCGGCCCTTATTCAAAACTTTTTGCAAATGTAAGAGAAAAAATGAGTCTTTGCTATTACTGCTCAGCAATATTTACAAAGCAGAAAAGCTTTATTATGGTGCAAAGCGGATGCGAAGAAGAAAATATGGACAAGGCTCGAGCAGAGATTTTAAATCAGCTTGAGGAGATTAAAAAAGGCAATTTTGAATATGAGTTTAACTCTTCAAAAATTGCTCTTGCAGACGCTCTCAACTCAGTTTATGACGCCCCTGAATCCATAGAGGGGTGGTATACGGCGCAGGCGTGCGGCTCTAATTATATAACGCCGTCTGAAAGCGCAAAGCTTAATAACGCCGTAACTAAAGAAGATATTATCGACTGCGCAAACAGAGTTAAGCTTGATACCGTTTACAGGCTTGCAGGCGAAAAGGAGGGCGAATGATGAAAAAAATAACATCTCCCCGTCTTAAAGAGGAATATTACGAGATTGACCATAAATCAGGGCTTAAGCTTTTTGTTATGCCGAAAGAAAATTATAAATCGGCATATGCTGTTTTCGGCACAAAGTACGGCTCAATAGATACAAGATTTAAGAGAAGCGACAGGGACGAATTTATTCAGGTGCCTGAGGGAATTGCTCATTTCCTTGAGCATAAGCTTTTTGAAAGCGAGGAACTTGACGCATTTACAAGATATGCCGCAACGGGCGCTTCTGCCAATGCATACACTTCGTTTGATAAAACCTGCTATCTTTTTCAGTGCACTGATAAATTTGAGGAAAGTCTTGAAATTCTTCTCGATTTTGTTACCCACCCCTATTTCACAAAAGAAACTGTTGAAAAGGAGCAGGGCATAATCGGCCAGGAGATTACAATGTACTATGATGTTCCTGGTTGGATGAGCACATTTAATCTTCTCAAATGCCTTTATAAGAATCACCCCGTAAGAATTGATATTGCGGGCACAGTTGAATCTATTGCTCAGATTACGGACAAACTTCTTTACGACTGCTACAACACATTTTATAATCTCAACAATATGGCGCTTGCCGTTGTCGGCAATGTTGATGTTGAAAAAGTACTTGCCGTGTGTGACAAATATCTGAAAAAATCAGAAGATGTTACTGTTGAAAGAGCGTTTGAGGAAGAACCGAGGGAAATAGTATCTTCGTACAGTGAATATAATCTTTCTGTGGGCGTTCCTGTTTTTTCATTCGGATATAAAGAGGCTTGCAAAAATAAAGAACAGAGCGTAGAAGATATTGTAAAAATGAACATTCTGCTTGAAATTCTTGCGGGTGAGACATCGGTTCTTTACAGCAGACTGTTTGAGCAAGGTCTTATTAACACCTCTTTTTCAAAGGAATATTTTGTCGGCAGCGGCTACGAAGCTGTTATTTTTGACGGCGAAAGCACTGATGCAAAGGCTGTTTGCGACGCTATTAAAGCAGAGGTTGCAAGGCTCAAAAAGGAGGGCATAGGCGACAGACAGTTTGAAGCGGCAAGAAGAAGTCTTTACGGCAAGGAAATAATGTCGTATAATGTTACGGACACCGTTGCAAATGGTATGATAGCAAGCTACTTTGCAGGGTTCGGAATTTTTGACAGCCTTAAAGCTTATGAAAGAGTTACGAAAGAGGATGTTGAAAAAATACTTGCAGAAAAGCTTGATGAAAAATACAGTGCCCTTTCAGTGGTGAAATCAGAGGAATAAGGATATTAAAACTATGAGTAACTATACTGAAGTTTTTTTTGACGGACTGGGAATAAGTTTCAATATTCCGTCTGTTGCGTTTACCGTGGGCAGCTATGAAGTTCACTGGTACGGAATTATTATCGCTTTCGGATTTGCGCTTGCCGTGCTTTACGGCGGCGTAACCGCAAAAAAATGGAAAATGAGCCTTGACGGTATGACAGATGTTCTCATTTGGGGAACACTTTTCGGAATTATAGGCGCAAGGCTTTACTATGTTGTTTTTGAATGGGATTATTTTGCCGCTCATCCCGAAGAGATAATAGCGATATGGCATGGCGGTATTGCGATCTACGGCGGTATAATCGGCGCAATAATCGGCGCATGGATAGGCGCTAAAATCGGAAAGATTGATTTTCAAAATCTTCTCGATGTCGGAGCACTCGGTCTTTTGATTGGTCAGGGAATAGGCCGCTGGGGCAATTTCTTCAATCAGGAAGCCTTCGGCGCAAATACGGATACTGCTTTATTCCGTATGTGGTCTACTAAAATCAGAGATGAACTTGCGGCAAATCAGTATGAATTGCTCCAAAAAGGTATGGAAGTTAACCCTGCCGAAGCCGTTCACCCCACTTTCCTTTATGAGAGTGTATGGTGTCTCGGACTGTTTTTGATTCTTCATTTTCTTGTTAAAAAACGCCGCAAATTTAAAGGCGAAATCTTTTTGCTTTACGGTATCGGCTACGGACTTGAAAGAATGGTAGTTGAGGGGCTCAGAACAGACAGCCTTTATATCGGCTCAACAACTATTCGTGTAAGCCAGCTTCTCTCCGCTGTTATAGTGGTTGTTTTCGCAGTTTGGCTTATCATAATGCTTCAGAAACTCAAAAAGGGCACTCTCTCAAGAAAATATCTTATCAATCCGCCTGTGTTAACGCCTGTTTACGATTTGGTGGATAGCCCTTACAAATATTCTGTAAGCAAAAACAATAATTCTCAAAACCCCGATTTCTTTTTTAGAACAGTGATTGATTAAGGAGATTTTATATGGCAGTAATAGACGGAAAAGCGGTGTCAAAAGCCGTTCGTGAAAGAGTAAAAGCAGAAACGGCAAAATTAAAGGAGCAGGGTATTGTTCCCGGGCTTGCCGTAATCATTGTGGGCGATGATTCTGCTTCTCAGGTTTATGTTAGAAATAAGGAAAAGGCTTGTGAAGAGGTCGGTTTTTACAGCGAAAAGTTTGCCCTTCCTGCAAGCACAACACAGGAAGAACTCAATGCGCTTGTTAAAGAACTTAACGAGAGAAAAGATATAAACGGCATTCTTTGCCAGCTTCCTCTTCCGTCCCACCTTGATGATAAAGAAGTTATAAATATGATTAACCCGATTAAGGATGTGGACGCTTTTCATCCCGTAAATGTGGGTGCAATTATGATAGGCGATTATAATTTCCTTCCATGTACACCTGCGGGCATTATGGAACTTATCCATTCAGCAGGCGTTGATGTATCGGGTAAAAAGGCTGTTGTTATGGGCAGAAGCAATATTGTGGGCAAACCTATGGCAATGCTTCTTCTTCACGAAAACGCAACTGTTGAGATAACACATTCAAAAACTCAGAATTTGAAAGAGATTACAAGTTCTGCCGATATTCTTGTTGCCGCTATCGGCAAGCCCAAATTCGTTACGGCTGATATGGTAAAAGAGGGCGCAGTTGTCATTGATGTTGGAATTGACAGAGATGAAAACGGCAAACTCTGCGGCGATGTTGATTTTGACAGTGTTGCTCCTAAATGTTCGTATATCACACCCGTTCCCGGCGGCGTAGGCCCTATGACTATTTCAATGCTTATGCAGAATACTCTCACTGCCGCTAAACTTCAGAATAATATTTGACTTTGATTTTTCATAAAATAAAACAAATCATAATTTGTATGTGATATTTTATGATGAAAAGTGTTGCAGGGAGTTTTTCTATGGACTTTATTGAAATTTTAAAAGCTATAATACTCGGAATTGTAGAGGGAATAACGGAGTGGCTTCCGATTAGTTCAACAGGGCATATGATTCTTGTTGATGAATTTCTCAAAATGAATGTTTCAGAGGAATTTAAGAATATGTTCCTTGTTGTTATTCAGCTCGGAGCAATTCTCGCCGTTGTTGTTCTCTATTTCAAAAAGCTTATTCCGCTTGAAATTAATCAGTCAAAAAAGCTTGTGTGGAAAAAAGATACCCTTTCAATGTGGGTAAAAATTATTGTTTCATGCGTTCCCGCCGCTGTTGTGGGTGTTCTTTTTGACGATAAACTTGAAGAGATTTTCTATAATTGGCAGACTGTTGCTGCCATGCTGATAATTTTCGGTATCCTGTTTATTGTTATCGAAAAGCTTAATAAAGGCAAACAGTCCAAAATCAATTCAATCAGCGAGTTTACTTATCAGACTGCAATCATCATCGGTCTGTTTCAGCTTATAGCCGCAGTATTCCCAGGCACATCAAGAAGCGGCGCAACTATTGTGGGTGCACTTTTGATAGGCGTTTCAAGGTCGGTTGCGGCGGAATATACATTCTTTCTCGCCGTTCCCGTTATGTTCGGCGCAAGCGCATTAAAGCTTGTTAAATTCGGATTTAATTTTACTGCCGAGGAACTTGTTATTCTCGCTGCGGGAATGATATTTGCATTTGCAGTTTCTATTCTCGCAATTAAATTCCTTATGGGATATATCAAAAAGCACGATTTTACGGTGTTTGGCTGGTACAGAATAATTCTCGGTATTGCGGTGTTTATCTATTTTGCGCTTGCGGCGTAAAAGAGTTAATATTTTAATAAGCAATAGTTTCGGCACGCTTTTGCGTGCCGTTATTTTTTGCAAATCATTATTGTATATTTATTATTATTATGTTATTATGTAAGAGTATAATTTTCTGAAAAGGAGAACTTAATATGTATTCTGATTACTACGATTCAATCGCAAAAGTCGCTGAAACGGACAAAGAGGTTGCAGACGCAATGGCTCTTGAGCTTAAACGCCAGAGAGAGAATATTGAGCTTATCGCTTCTGAAAACCTTGTATCTCCGCAGGTTATGGCTGCTATGGGAAGCGTTCTTACAAATAAGTACGCAGAAGGTCTTCCGGGCAAGCGTTATTACGGCGGCTGTCAGTATGTTGACATCGTTGAGGAAATAGCTATCAAAAGAGCGTGCGAACTTTTCGGCGCTTCTTATGCAAATGTTCAAGCTCATTCAGGCGCACAGGCAAACACAGCAGTTTATCTTGCTCTTCTTAAACCAGGTGATACCGTTATGGGTATGAGCCTTGATAACGGCGGTCACCTTACACACGGTTCTCCCGTAAATATCAGCGGTAAGTACTTTAATTTCGTGCCTTACGGTGTTAATGATGACGGATTTATTGATATTGATGCTTTTGCAAAGCAGGTTAATAAAGTTAAACCCAAACTTATCGTAGCAGGCGCATCTGCATATCCCAGAGCAATAGATTTCAAAACAATGGCTGATATTGCTCATGCAAACGGCGCAATGTTTATGGTTGATATGGCACATATCGCAGGTCTTGTTGCGGCAGGTCTTCATCAGAGCCCTGTTCCGTATGCAGATGTTGTTACCACAACAACTCATAAGACTTTGAGAGGCCCCAGAGGCGGTCTTATCCTCTGCAACAACCCCTATCTTATCAAAAAGCTTAACTCAGCAGTATTCCCCGGCACGCAGGGCGGCCCGCTTATGCATGTTATCGCAGGTAAGGCTGTTTGCTTCGGCGAGGCTCTCAAACCTGAGTTCAAGGAATATCAGCAGCGTGTAATCAACAACGCTCAGGCGCTTGCAAAGGGACTTATCTCAAGAGGTCTCAATCTTGTTTCAGGCGGCACAGATAACCACCTTGTTCTTCTTTCTCTTATCGGCACAGGCGTTACGGGTAAAGAACTTGAAGCAAGACTTGACGAAGTACATATTACTCTTAATAAGAATACTGTTCCCAACGAACCTCTTTCACCGTTTGTTACATCGGGCGTTCGTATCGGCACACCTGCCGCTACAACAAGAGGTCTTAATGAGGATGGTTTTGAAAAGATTGCCAAATTCATCAGCCTTGCTGTTACTGATTTTGACAATCAGAAAGATTATATTCTCAAAGGCGTAGCTGAAATCTGCGCTAAATATCCGCTTTACGAATAATATAACTATAACGCACAGGAGGTGATGATGTGATTAAGATTTTCGCAAAGCTTTTCGGAGCTGTTATGAGCTTTTTCTATTCTTTTTATAAAAAGCGTAAAACTGAAAATAAAATCGCATTCATCTCCCGTCAGAGCGAAACTCCGTCGCTTGACTTTCGTTATCTGATAAACGAGATTAAAACTGTTTATCCGCAGTATGAAGTTGTTGTGCTGTGTAAAATGATTCCCGATTCAATAGGCGGTAAAATTAAATATATAGGCGAAATGTTCCGTCAGATGAAAGCGCTTGCCACCTCAAAGGTGGTAGTGCTTGACGGATACTGCATTCTCGCTTCAATGTTAAATCATAAACCTGAACTCAAAATAATTCAGTTATGGCATGCTCTCGGCGCATTTAAGCGTTTCGGAAAATCAATTCTTGATAAAGAGGGCGGCAAGTCCTCCGAAACTGCCGAAGCTTTCAAAATGCACAATAATTACAGCCTTATCGCCGCAAGCGGTGACAAATGCGTACCGCATTTTGCAGAGGCTTTCGGTCAGCCTGAGGAGAAATTTATCCCCATTGGTATTCCGAGAATGGATTATCTTACTGATGAGAGCGAAACAGAAAGACTTAAAAATAATGTTCTCGCTAAATATCCCATTCTTGATAACGGTAAAAAGAATATTCTTTATGTGCCCACATTCAGGGATACTCAAGAGGATACGGATGCTCTCAGAAAGGCGGAGCAGGAGCTTGTAAACCGTGTGAATTATTCGGAATACAACCTCATTGTAAAGCGCCATGTGGTAGATACCAATAAGGAGCTTATTTATGTTGACTCCAGAATGAATTGCACAGAGAGCGAGAATTTCACGGGAATGGATTTTATGTCCGTTGCGGACTTTGTTGTAACCGATTACAGTTCTGTGATTTATGAGGCGCTTCTTAAAAATCTGCCTGTATATATTTACTGTTTTGACAGCGATAAATATATAGACGAGCGTGGATTTTATATTGATTTCTGGCGTGATATTCCTGCTTTGTATTCAAAAAATGCAAAGGGAATATGCGATTTTATTTCAGGCTCTGCAAGAGCGTCAGCAGAAAAAGTAGAGGCGTTCAAAAAAGATTATGTTAACAAACGCTTTTCAAGCGTAACCCGTGTTTACGGAGAAATTATTGACGAACTTATGCGCGGCGTTTATGACGGGCGCTATAATTACGGAAAAACTGAAAATGAATAAGTTATTATCAGCCGCATATCCCATTCTCCAAAAAGCAAAATTCGCAAAATTTATAAAGCTTTTTGAGGATGCGAAGCGTCTGCCTATGAAGGATAATAAAATTCTTATGTTTACCACTTCAAAGGGCAGGCTCGGCGGCAATCTTCTTGCAATAAAAAATTATATAGAAAAAAATGCTCTCAATTTTGAAATCAGGGTTATAACAAGCCTTGATTTGCCGTCAGAAGCAGAAATTGCCCGTGAGATGGCGCAGAGTAAATTTATACTTGTTGACGATTACGAGCCAAGAGTGTATGTGCTCAAACTGCGTCAAAATCAGCACCTTATTCAGGTGTGGCACGCTATGGGCGCATTCAAGCGTTTCGGATACGGCAGAGCGTCGGCGGAGAAAAATTCTCTAACACATAAAAATTATACCGAGGCTATTGTTTCATCAGAGGAAATTATCCCGATATATGCCGAGGCTTTTGGTATTGACGAAAGCCGTGTAAAAGCTGTCGGCACTCCGAGAACGGACTGCTTTTTTGACAGCGAATATGTGAACGCCGCAAAAGAAAGACTATATGAAAAAGAGCCTCTTTTAAAGGGTAAAAAGATTTGCCTTTTTGCGCCCACATTCAGAGGCGGAAATGTTCATAATGCTTATTATCCGCCAGAGTTTTTTGATGTTGAAAAATTCGTAAATGAACTCGGCGGCGAATGGGCTGTTATTTTGAAAATGCACCCGTTTATAAAAGATAAGTTAGAAATTCCACCATCAGTTAAAGACAGAGTTTTTGATTTTTCAGACGAGCGTGAAATCAACGATATTCTGTTTATTACAGATGTTCTTGTAACGGATTATTCGTCCGTTATATTTGAAAATGCCATAATCGGAAATCCCGCCGTTTTGTATGCTCCCGATTTGGGCGATTATGACAGCGGAAGAGGATTTTATTTTGATTATGAAGATTATTCCTGCGGCGCAGTTGTAAAAAGTTTTGACGAGCTTGCAAAAGCCGTTAAGGAAACTCGCAGGGATAATGAAAAACTTGAAAATTTCAAAAAGCGTTTTGTGTCTTTGTGTGACGGTAATTCGTCAGAACGCTTTGTTAAAAATATATTGAAGTGATTTAAATGAGTTATACTTTATCAAAAAAATTTGCTAATTTAAAACCATCAGCGGTAAGGGAAATACTGAAAGTAACCAACGAGCCGGGAATGATTGCGTTTGCAGGCGGCTCGCCCGATACAGACGCTTTCCCGTGTGAAGAGGTTAAGAAAATCACCGCTGAAATTCTTAACGAAAACCCTGTTTCGGCGCTCGTTTACGGAGTGTCAGAGGGATATGAGCCATTGAGAAAAACAGTTGCCGAGTGGCTCAAAAAGAGAGAAAATGTGAGCTCTGAGGAAGATACGGTAATCATAACCGCAGGCGCAACACAGATTATGGATATAACAACCCGTGTGCTTTGCTCAGAGGGCGACACCGTTATATGTGAAGAACCGTCATTTATAGGTTCTCTTAACTGTTTTCGTTCTCACGGCTGTAAACTTGCAGGCGTTCCGATTGATGATGACGGAATGAATATGCAGGCGCTTGAAAGAGTTATAAAAGAAAATCCAAGCGCAAAGTTCATCTACACTATTCCTAATTTCCAAAATCCCGGCGGAACAACGCTCAGCCTTGAAAAAAGAAAAGAGATGTACCGCCTTGCAAAAGAAAATAATCTCGTTATTCTTGAGGATAACCCTTACGGTAATCTCCGAGTAGAGGGCGAGGATGTTCCTGCAATAAAGAGTTTTGATACGGACGGTATTGTTGTTTACGCAGGCTCGTTTTCAAAAATTCTTGCACCCGGTATTAGAGTTGCCTATGCCGTTGTTCCGAATAGAATCGCTCCAGCATTCACAATTGGAAAGCAGGTTTCCGATGTCCACACAGGCGTGTTAAACCAAATGATAGTTTCACGATGGTTTGATGAATACGATGTCAATAAACACATAGAGAATATCAGAAAAATTTATCGCAGAAAGCTCAGCCTTATGTGCGACTGCCTTGATAAATACTGCTCAGGTTTTATTAGTTATGTAAAACCACAGGGCGGATTGTTTATCTGGGCAAAGCTGCCCGATGATGTTGATATGCTTGATTATGTTGGAAAACTCCTTGAGAGAAAGGTTGCCGTTGTACCCGGCAGCGCATTTATGACTGACGACACTAAACCGTGCTCATATATCCGCCTTAATTTTTCAACGCCGAGCGACGAAAATATTATTGACGGCGTTAAAATTATGGGCGAGGTTGCAAAGGAATTTATAAAATAATTTCTGTTTAAATAAATTTATAGGAAGACGATAATTATGGAAGAAATTAAAGAACAAACTCAGAAAAGAAAAAGAAGCCTGTCACTTATTCAGCCTACATCTGTTCCCACTTTGGGTAACTACCTCGGCGCAATGAAGGGCTGGCCGTCTTTTCAGAATGAATTTGATACGATTTACGGCGTTGCCGATCTTCATTCAATAACAGTAAGGCAGGATCCGCAGAAGCTTAGAAAGCAGACAAATGAGCTTTTCGCAATGCTTCTTGCGCTCGGACTTGACCCTGAAAAGGGCATAGTTTTCATTCAGTCTCAGGTTTCTGCTCATTCACAGCTTGCGTGGATTTTAAATTGCTATACTCAGTTCGGCGAGCTTTCAAGAATGACGCAGTTTAAGGATAAATCCGCTCAGCACAGCGATAATATCAATGCAGGACTTTTCACTTATCCCTGCCTTATGGCGGCTGATATTCTTCTTTATAAGGCTGATATTGTTCCCGTAGGCGCAGACCAGAAACAGCACCTTGAAATAACAAGGGATATTGCAGAGCGTTTCAATGGAATTTACGGCAATGTATTCACAGTGCCAGAGGCATATATTCCGAAAAGCGGCGCAAGAGTTATGAGCCTTCAGGACCCCACAAGAAAGATGAGTAAATCAGACCCGAATCCCAAGGGTACTATTTATCTTACTGACACACCTGAAACAATAATGAAAAAGTTCAAGTCTGCCGTAACGGACAGCGAAATGTGCGTTCGCTATGCTGACGGCAAGGACGGAATTAATAACCTTATGACAATCTATTCTGCCGTTACAGGGAGAACATTTGACGAAATTGAAACTGAATTTTCAGGCAAAGGCTACGGCGACTTTAAAAAGGCAGTCGGTGAGGCTGTTGTTGCAGAACTTGAGCCTGTTCAAAAGAGATTTTCAGAGCTTATGGCTGATAAGGCATATCTCAAGGAATGTCAGCAAAAAGGCGCTCAGAGGGCAATGGCTGTTTCCTCAAGAACGCTTGAAAAGGTTATGAAAAAGGTCGGCTTTTTACAGGGCTGAAAAAATCATTAACAAATAAAAATGCGCAGACAATAAGTCTGCGCATTTTTAATATTTTTTGGGTATAATCAGTATAGTTTAAATATATAAATAATCAGACCGTAAATAAATGACGAGCCTACGCCGTAAACTATAACAGGCCCAGCAATCGTGAACATCTGTGCGGCAGTTCCCAAAATCATACCCTCCTGCTTGAATTCAAGGGCGGGGGATACAACGGAGTTTGCAAAGCCTGTAATCGGAACGATAGTTCCTGCGCCTGCGTGGCGTGCTATTCTGTCAAACACGCCTATTCCCGTCAAAATTGCCGTGATTACGATAATAACGCTCGGAGTGGCAATTTTGATATCATCGGCGCTCAATCCCATATTTCTGAAAACTGTGTTTAAAACCTCACCGAAACAGCAGATAGTTCCGCCAATCAAAAATGCTTTTACGCAGTTTAAAACTTTAGGGGAATTCGGGCTTGCCTTGTCGGTCATTTTACTGTATTCATCTTTGCTGATAGACATATAATCACCTTTTTTTAAAATACTATTAAATATTGTTTAACATTTTTAAATAATTATGCAAATCACTTGACAAATTATATAATTATCTGTAATATCTTAATATACAAATTGTAAAGGGTGAATATTGTGCATCTTATTGAAGTAAGAGACGTATATAAAATTTATAATCCCGGTGAAAACCAGGTTAATGCGCTTGACGGTGTATCTATAACTATCGATGAGGGCGAATTTGTAGCAATCATTGGTCAGTCAGGTTCAGGTAAATCAACTCTTATGAATATGCTCGGCTTGCTTGATACCCCCACAAAAGGCGAGTACTATATCAACGGCAAACTTGTAGACGATTTAACAGACGATGAAATGAGTGAGATAAGAAATAAGCAGATAGGCTTTATTTTCCAGGGCTTTAACCTTATTTCTTCGCTCAATGCTATTGAAAATGTTGAGCTTCCTCTTGTTTACAGAGGTGTTCCCAAGGCTGAAAGGCACGAGCTTTCAAAAGCAGCGCTTGAAAAAGTAGGTCTCGGAACAAGAATGCATCATCTTCCTGCAGCACTTTCAGGCGGTCAGCAGCAGAGAGTTGCCGTTGCAAGAGCTATTGCCGCAGCGCCGCCCGTAATCCTTGCCGATGAGCCAACAGGAAACCTTGATACACGCTCAACCAAAGATGTTATGCAGATTCTCCACAATCTTAAAGACGAGGGCAGAACGGTTATCGTAATTACCCACGATAATGAGATTGCAGAACAGGCGGAAAGAGTTATCCGTATTAGGGACGGTAAAGTTGTAGAGGACTATATCAATCCAGGTTTTGAAGAGAAATACGGCAGAGAATCTAAAAAGGATAACAGAAATCCCATCGACCTCGGTTAAAATTTAATATTTAATGGTATAAATCACCCGATATGGCAAAAAACTATATCAGGTGATTTTTTATGATATTTCTTAAAGCTTTTATAGTCGGCGGTCTTATCTGTGTTATAGGTCAGCTTCTTATAGATGTAACAAAGCTGACACCTGCAAGAATTCTTGTAACTTTTGTTTGTCTCGGCGTTTTGCTCGGCGGTCTCGGCATTTACGATAAGCTTGTAGAATTTGCAGGGGCAGGCGCTACAATTCCTCTTACAGGTTTCGGAAATACGCTTGCAAACGGAGTTAAAGAGGCTGTGCGTGAAAACGGATTTATCGGCATTATAACTGGCGGACTGTCAGCCTGCGCAGGCGGTGTAACAGTTGCAATGATGTCGGGACTGATTGTGTCTATGATTGCGCGTTCAAAAGATAAGTAAAAATTTTGTATCTATTACACAATTGAAAATGTGTCTGCCGTATGCTAAAATTTATTTATAAAGCATAGGAGGAATGATTATGGCAGCAGCTTTAACTTATGAGAAAATTGTGGAGGCAGTAAGAGATAAGTTCTCAGATACTGATGTCAGCGATGTAAAGGGAACGCTTGCGTTTCAGTTTAATGTTGAGGGCGACCCGCACGGTATTTTCTATGTTGAACTTAAAGACGGTCAGGTTCATGTTGAGCCTTATGAGTATTATGACCGCAACGCAATTATTATTGCAAGCGGAAAAGATATTATTAAGCTTATGAACGGCAAGCTTGACCCTGTTGTTGCGTTCACGGTAGGAAAGCTTAAAGTTGAGGGCGATATAGGCGCAGCCCTCGAGCTTATTAAGTATATAAAATAAACAATAACCGCCGCTTTAGCGATTTTGAGGTCGTTTTAAAGCGGCGGTTTTCTTTTTGTTTTTGTAGGATGTTTCAAAACAAAAGTGTAGTTTTACAGCAGATTGCACAATTATTTTTTATGTCACATTTAACGCTTGTGTATAGATTTTATTTAATATATAATAGTATGTGATATTTTGCGGAATTTTTGTTTGCTTTTTTAGTTCCGCAGCGTAATGGAGGAAAGTATATGAAGCATCCTGAAATCGTTGAAAAAATGAGCCTTGAACAAAAGGCAAAATTTGTATCGGGATATGATTATTGGCATCTTGAAGAAGCTAAAGAACTCGGCCTTCCCAAAATTATGGTAACGGATGGCCCTCACGGACTTCGTAAGCAGAATACGGATAAGAAAACATCTGACGGTATCGGCCTTGGAAATTCAGTTCCTGCAACCTGTATGCCGCCTGCGGCAACTTCTGCTTGCTCATGGGATGAAGATCTTCTCAGAGAAGAGGGCGAGGCTCTCGCAGAAGAATGCCTTCAGGAAAAGGTTTCCGTAATTCTCGGACCCGGAACAAATATCAAGCGTTCACCTGTTTGCGGCCGTAACTTTGAATATTTCTCAGAGGATCCGCTCCTTGCAGGTAAGATGAGCGCAAATCTCATCAACGGCTGCCAGTCAAAGGGTATCGGCAACTCATTAAAGCATTTTGCCTGCAACTCGCAGGAAGCTTTCCGTATGGTTGTCAACGAGGTTATTGACGAAAGAACAATCAGAGAAATTTATTTCCCTGCATTTGAAATTGCCGTTAAAGAGGCTCAGCCTTGGACTGTTATGAACTCATATAACAGAATTAACGGTGTTTACGCTTCTCAGAATTACTGGCTTCAGGAGCAGGTACTCAGAAAAGAGTGGGGCTTCAAGGGTCTTGTACTCACAGACTGGGGCGCATCAGTAGACAGAATCCCTGGCCTTGAAAACGGCACAGACCTTGAAATGCCGTCATCAGGTACTCTCAATACACAGAGAATTATTGATGCTGTTAATAACGGCACACTCAAGGAAGATGTGCTTGATAAGAGAGTTGACAATGTTGTTGACCTTATCATCAAATCAAAGCCGGCACTTGAAAAAGAATTTAAATTTGATATTGAAGCACATCACAGCATTGCCCGCAAGGTTGCAGAAGGCTCAATGGTGCTTCTTAAAAATGAGGGCGGTATTCTTCCGCTTAAATCAGGTGCAAAGGTTGCAGTTATCGGCGAACTTGCAAAAGCTCCCCGTTTCCAGGGCGCAGGTTCTTCAGTAATCAACCCCACAAAGCTTGATAACGCTTATGATGAACTTGTAAAACTCGGCGTTGATGTTACATATGCTCAGGGCTATGAAAAGGGCAAGGACGAAATCAACAGTCAGCTTGTTTCAGAAGCTAAGAATGTTGCCGCAAAAGCAGATGTTGCTCTTGTTTTTGTTGGTCTTACAGAAGAATTTGAGGGCGAAGGCTACGACAGAGAGAATATCAATATGCCTTCAAGCCACAACAATCTTGTATCTGAAATCGCAAAGGCAAACGAAAACACCGTTGTTGTTCTTGCAGGCGGTTCAGTTGTTTACATTCCGTGGATTTCAGAGGTTAAGGCTCTTCTCAATTCAGGTCTCGGTGGTCAGGCAGGCGGCAGTGCTGTTGCAAATATCCTTACAGGCAAGGTTAACCCGAGCGGTAAAACAGCAGAGACATATCCGCTCACATTTGATGATAACCCGACTTTCGGCAATTATCCCGGCGGTCCTGTTGTTTCAGAGCATAAGGAAAGCGTTTATATCGGCTACCGTTATTATGACACTGCTGAAAAAGAAGTGCTTTTCCCGTTCGGTTACGGTCTTTCATACACCACATTTGAATACAGCGGCATAAAGCTTTCTGCTAAAGAAATCAATGATACAGATACATTAAAGGTATCATTCACTATTAAGAATACAGGCGATGTTGACGGCGCTGAAATTGCTCAGGTTTATGTTGCCGATAAGGAATCAACAATCTTCCGCCCGAAAAAAGAGCTCCGTGCATTTACAAAAGTATTCCTTAAAGCAGGCGAATCTAAAGAGGTTACTCTTGAGCTTTCAAAGAGAGCTTTTGCTTACTACAATGTAAATCTCGGCGACTGGCATGTTGAAAGCGGCGATTTTGAAATTATGGTTGGCGCTTCAAGCCGTGATATTAAACTTACAGATACAGTAAATGTTAAGTCTACTGTTGAGGCTGTTGTTCCCGATTACAGAGAGACTGCTCCTGCTTATTATACTGCTGATATTAAGAATATCACTGATGAGCAGTGGACAGCTGTTTACGGTCAGGAACTTCCTGCAAGAGAAGTTGACAAGTCAAAGCCGATTGATATTTACTGTTGTCTCAATGACGCAAGACACACAAAGTGGGGCGGCAAGATTTGCAGACTTATTGAAAATATTATGTCTAAAATGGGCTCTGATGCAAACGGTGACGGTAAAATGCTTGCAGCTATGGCAACACAGATTCCGATCAGAAACTTTATTGCCATGAGCATGGGTGTATTCTCTCCCGAAATGGCAGACGGTCTTATTATGATGCTCAACGATGACAAGTCAACATTTGTTGGATTTTCAAAGATTTTCTGGAGACTCGGCGGAGCGCTTACAAGACTTCCCGCACTTCTCAAATCAATTTAATCGTAAAAATAAGGGTTCGGCATTTGCCGAACCCTTTGTTTATATATTAGCTATTATTTAGTTTGAGCCGTTATTATTTTTTCTGTTTTCAGCTTCTGCCATTTCTTTGTAAAAAGCGTTAGCCTTAACATATACCATAATTATATCGTGTATCTGCTCGAATAACTCACCCTCGTTATAAACGGTGTTTATTATTCTTTCGTCATCGTCAATGCAAAGAGGACCTCTTTCAAAATCATTGAATGTGGGCATAATTGAATAGTTGTCCTTTGTTTTTACGAGTGAAATGAGAGTGAGGTCTGCCGTAGCGTTTACAAAACCTTTTTTCTTAGTATATTTCTCAATGGTTGAAACGGGGCTTTCGTCATTATGCTTTTTAGAATAGCAAGCGCCGAAAACCTGCTCAATGAAGTTTTCAACCTGAGAAGCGTCATAAGGTGCTTTGAGCAGCATAACTGTATCAATATCAGCTATTCCGTATTTCTCGCTTTCTCCGCAGGGAATTCCTATAAGATTTTCGTCCTTATCAACATAAACAGAAATTGTTGCAAAATCCTTTGGTATATTTTCCATATCATCACCCATTTTCGATTTAATAAAATTAATGATACCATATATATTTGAAAAAAACAACTTTCTGTGATAATATATTTTTATATACTATTAGCTAACGGCGGTGATTTATTTGAAAAAAGTGCTTGTTACAGGCGGTGCAACAGGAATAGGAAAAGCTGTTGCAAGGTTATTTGCTGAAAACGATTTTGATGTATATATTACCTATAACGAAACCTTGCCCGATTATGACGGCGTTACTGCCATTAAGTGCGATTTGAGGAAAACAGAGGATATTGAAAATCTTTTTTCTCAGCTTCCTTCACTTGATGTGCTTGTGAATAATGCAGGGGTAAGCCTTATCAAAATGATAAATGATACTGATTATAACGACTGGGATAAAGTTATGAGCGTTAATTCAAAGGCAGTCTACTTTTGTTGTAGGGAAGCTGTAAAGTTAATGCTCAGAAATCACAGCGGCTCCATTATAAATATATCCTCTATGTGGGGAGAAGTCGGTGCGTCTTGTGAAACGCTCTACTCAATGAGTAAAGCAGGCGTTATAGGGCTTACAAAAGCGCTTGCTAAGGAACTTGCGCCGAGCGGTATAACGGTAAACTGCGTTTCTCCAGGAATTATAGATACAAGAATGAATGCGCAGTTTTCACCAAGCGAACTTGCAGAAGAAGTTCCTCTTGAACGACTAGGTTCTGAAAACGATGTAGCCGAAACAGTTTTTCATCTTGCCGTGTCATCATATATTACAGGGCAGGATATTTCAGTAAGCGGTGGAATAGTTATTTAAATTTTGTAACACTTCTCTTTGTTTTTCATAGTATGGTTTAGAAAAGCGAAGGGAGGTACGATCATGGGTTGCGGTTGTAACAATGGTTGCGGTGGAAGCTCTTGGATTATCATCCTTATCATAATCCTTCTCCTCTGCGGTGGTTTTAACAATTGCTGTGGCGGCAATGACTGCGGTTGCGGTTGCTGATTGTAAGTAATTGAAGGGTACGCCCGAAGGTTTGACCTTCGGGCGTATTTTTTTGACCTTAAAGTTTGACTTTTAGGTATATTTTTTCTTAAATATGGGAATTATTTTTTTGAAAAATTTTTTAATGTGATGCTAAAATTGCTTAAAAACCGCATAGTTATGCGGAAAAATAGCTGAAAAATATTTTTCAAAATTTTTCAAATTAGCCCTTGACTTTCTTTGACCTTTGTGCTATTCTTAAATCAGAAAGTCAAGGAAAGTCAAAGTCAAAAGTAATTAAACGCTTTGACAAAACAAAAGGCTTAATATGAAAAAAGGGAAGTGAGTAAAAAGTGAATATGTCAGATGTAATCGCCGATATGATTCTTGATATGTTTGACGATGATAACTCAACCATAAGAATAAAAAGAAACGACCTTGCTTCACAGCTTGGCTGTGTACCCAGTCAGATAAATTATGTTATAACCTCACGCTTCACACCTGAACAGGGATACAGAATTGAAAGCAGAAGAGGCGGTGGAGGCTGCATATATATTACAAGGGCAGATTCAAAAAATTCCGCAATCGTAACTCTTATAAACAGTATCGGAGATGCGGTTGATGAACGCTTTGCAAGAGCAAATATCTATAATCTTCATTATCAAAATTTAATCGACGAAAAAAGCGCAAAAATGCTTGCCGCAGCAACTGCGGACAGCAACTTCAAAGGGCTTTCAGCCCAGCAGAAAAATGAGATAAGAGCAAGACAGCTTAAACAGATGTTACTTGCTTATATCGGTTAATATGAAAGGGTGACTTTATTATGAAATGTCAACATTGTAATCAGAAAGAAGCAACTGCTTATTTTAAACAGAATATCAACGGAGAAGTAACCGAAATGCACCTTTGCGCAGACTGCGCAAAAGAGCTTGGAGTTATGCAGGAGTTCAGCCCCGAAAACTTCTTTGCAGACAGCTTTTTCGGAAATCTTCTCGGCGCAGGAATACCGGCTATGAACATTCTTTCGGGAGTGGACAGATGCGAAAGCTGCGGCTCAACATTCAACGATATTATTAACAGCGGTCTTGTAGGCTGTGCTGATTGTTATGATAAATTCGCTTCAAAGCTCGAACCGTCAATAGTTAAGCTTCACGGAAATACACGCCATGTAGGTAAACATATTTCCTATTCCGAAGTTCCCGATAAGGAGGAAAAGGCTGAAACACAGGAAAAGCCTAAAGATACACTTGAGCAGCTTAAGGACGACCTCAAACTTGCAATTCAGGAGCAGAGATTTGAGGATGCGGCAGTACTCAGAGATAAAATTAAGGGAATTACCGGGGAGGAATAATTATGAGCAGATGGTATGCAACAGGCGGAGCGGACAATGATGTTGTTCTCTTTTCAAAAGTAAGAGTAGCTAGAAATCTGAGCGATACACCGTTTAGAAGCAAACTCAGTAAAGAAGTAAAAAGAAATACAGTTAAAAAGATATACGCTTCAATTAAAAATTCACCGTTGGCAGGCGAATTTGAGCTTGTAGATTTGTCGGGCGTTTCTTCGGCAAAGGCGGCGGCTTATGCTGAAAGACAGGTGATAAGCCCCGAATTTGCAAAAGAAAAGGGAGCGTTTCTTGTAAATCAGGATGAAAGCGTTTCAGTTATGATGTGCGAGGAAGACCATATCAGAATTAACGCTTTTGCCCCCGGACTTGAAATTGAAAAGGCATATAAGAAAGCAGACGATACGGATAATGTATTTTTGAAAAGTCTGCCGATTGCTTATAACAAAAGGCTAGGCTTTTTGACCGCAAGCCCTATCAATCTCGGAACAGGGCTTAAAATTTCCGTAGGTCTCCATCTTCCCGCAATAAGGGAAAAAGGAAACATCGGCAGACTTGCATCGCTTGTAGGAAAGCTTGGTTTAACTCTTCGCCCGATTTACGGCGAGAGCGGAGCGTTCTATATGCTTACCAATCATATTACCCTCGGCATTACCGAGAAAGAGGCTGTTGAAAATATCAAGTCTGTAGCTATGCAGATAGTTACGCAGGAGAGAAATCTTCGTGCAACAATGAAAAACAGCGAGATTTGGGATGATAAATTATACAGAAGTATGGGCACACTTAAAATGGCGAGAAGACTTACATACCGTGAGTTTATTGAGCTTGCGTCAGATATAAGGCTCGGCGCGGCGCTCGGCTATTTTGACCTCGACACTGCCCGTGTTTCAGAACTTATCCACACTTTGGCAGACGGAAATGTTATATCCTCATCCTCAGCCGAGGATACTCCCAAGCTCGCACCAAAACTTAGAGCTGATATAGTCAGAAATAAATTGGGTTAAGGCGGCTGTTACCTCTTCCTAATTTGCTTAAAATAGGAGGATTTATATATGTACAGATTTAATAACTTTACTCAAAAGGCGAATGATGTTTTAAATCTCGCCGTTAAAGCGGCTGAAAATTTCGGCCACACATATATAGGCTCAGAGCATATTCTTATAGGAATACTCAAAGAAAACACGAGCCGAGGAGCGGAACTGCTTGCGGAAAAAGGCATAACGCTCGATAAGGTGGAAGACCTCATCAGAGAAAATACGGGCGTTGGCAATCCCACCGCTCTTTCCCCCGAGGATTTTACACCCACTGCAAAGAGAATTCTTGAAATGAGTTTTCAGATTGCAAGGGGAATGAGAAATTCTTTTGTAGGAACAGAACACCTTTTGCTTGCGCTTCTCAGAGAGGGCGATTCAGGCGCCGTAAAGCTTATAAGAGCATTTTCGGTTGATGAAGAAAGCCTTCTTGAGGAATTTGTAAATGACCTCACGAAAAGTGATTCAGATTATAGAAACTCCAAGAGCGGCAAAAAAGGTAAAAGCAATACCCCAACGCTTGACGAGTTTGGTACAGACCTTACAGAAAAAGCACAAAACGGCGGAATTGACCCCGTTATCGGCAGAGAAAAAGAGATTGAAAGGGTTATTCAGATTCTTTCAAGAAGGACTAAAAACAACCCCTGCCTTATCGGTGAACCCGGTGTTGGTAAAACCGCCATTGCAGAGGGACTTGCTCTTAAAATCGTAAAGGGCGAAGTACCCGAACTTCTTGAGGGCAAGAAAATTGTTGCTCTTGATTTAACTTCAATGGTTGCCGGCACAAAATACAGAGGCGATTTTGAAGAGAGAATTAAAAAGGCGATGGACGAGGTAAAAAAGGCTAAAAATGTCATCCTCTTCATCGATGAAGTTCATACTCTTATCGGAGCAGGCGCCGCAGAGGGCGCAGTTGACGCCGCAAATATTTTAAAGCCCGCACTTGCAAGAGGCGAAATTCAGGTTATCGGAGCAACTACCATTGACGAATACAGAAAGAACATTGAAAAAGACGCTGCGCTTGAGCGCCGTTTCCAGAGCGTTATGGTAGGCGAGCCGACAGAAGAAGAGGCAGTTGAAATACTCAAAGGTCTGCGTGATAAATACGAGGCTCATCATAAGGTAAAGATTTCTGATGAAGCAATTGAAAACGCTGTAAAAATGAGCTCACGCTATATTGCAGACAGATTTTTGCCTGATAAAGCGATAGACCTTATTGATGAGGCGGCATCCCGTGTAAGGCTTAAAGCCTTTACAGCTCCTCCGAATCTTAAGAGTATGGAGCAGGAAATAAAAAGACTTCAGCAGGAAAAGGCTTCCGCTGTAAAGAGTCAGGATTTTGAAAGTGCCGCAAAATACAGGGATAAAGAAAAAGAACTTCAGACGCTTCTTGACGAGGAAAAGGAAAAATGGAGAAATGCCTCGGGCAGAGAGTTAAAAGAAGTCACCACCGAAGATATTGCAAATGTAGTTTCTTCTTGGTCGGGTATCCCCGTAACACAGCTTACGAAAGAGGAGTCAGAAAGACTTCTTAATATGGAGAAAATTCTTCACGAAAGAATCGTGGGTCAGGACAAGGCTGTATCTGCCGTTGCAAAAGCTATAAGACGAGGCAGAGTAGGTATCAAAAACCCTGCAAGACCGCTTGGCTCATTCATTTTCCTCGGCCCCACGGGCGTAGGTAAAACAGAGCTTTGTAAATCACTTGCCGAGGCTATGTTCGGCTCGGAAGACGCCATTATCAAGCTTGATATGAGTGAGTATATGGAAAAGCATACCGTATCAAAACTCATCGGCTCGCCTCCGGGATATGTAGGCTTTGACGAGGGCGGACAGCTTACCGAGAAAATCAGAAGAAAACCGTATTCAGTTGTTCTTTTTGATGAAATCGAAAAAGCTCACCCCGATGTTTTCAATATGCTGCTTCAGATACTTGAGGACGGTGTGCTCACGGATTCTAAAGGCAGAAAAGTTTCCTTTAAGAATTCAATTATTATTATGACCTCAAATGTCGGCGCATCAAAGATTGTAGACAATAAATCCGCACTTGGCTTCGGCGGCGAGGAAAACGAAAAGAGAAATATCGAAGACCTTGTTATGGAAGATTTGAAGAAGACTTTCAAACCTGAATTCCTTAACAGAATTGACGAGATTATCGTTTTCAACCGTCTTGAAAAAGACGATATTAAGGAGATTGCAAAGCGTATGCTTAAGTCCCTTAAAAAGCGTCTTGCCGATATGGATATGGAAATTGAATTCACAGACGCTGCAATAGATTCGCTTGCAGACGCAGGATTTGATAATGTTTACGGCGCAAGACCCCTTCGCCGTGCAATCCAGCAGAAGATTGAAGACCCGCTTTCAGAACTTATTCTTGAAAATAAGGTTAAGGCAGGCGAGAAATGCACAGTAGATTTTAAAGACGGTGAATTCACTTTTGACAGTGTTGCATCGGCATCTGCTGAGTAATAAGATTAAATAAGAACAGCCCCTTGTAAAGATAAATTCTTTACAAGGGGCTGTTTGTCATTATATTCAAATGTTCAAATATTCTTTTGTCTTATCAAGGAAAATATCCATTTCCTCATCTGTTCCTATTGTTATACGAACAAAGTTGTCAATTCTCGGCAGATTAAAATAGCGGATAAATACTTTCTGAGATTTAAGCCACTCAAAATAATCTTTCATTCTTTTTCCGTCATATGTTGCAAAAAGGAAATTTGTCTGCGAATCAAAAACGGTAAAGCCCATTTTGCGAAGCTCGTCAGTCACTCTGTTTCTTGTAGCAATAACCTTTGAAACGGTGGCGTTGAAATATTCTGTATCCTTAATTGCCGCTGTGCCTGCCGCCATTGAAATGCTGTTGACGGTGTAGCTGTTGTATGAGTTTTTAACAGCTTCAAGCACTCCGATAAGAGTTTTGCTTCCTATTGCAAAGCCTATTCTCATTCCCGCAAGACTGCGGCCTTTTGAAAAGGTTGCGCAAACAAGCAGGTTTTCATATTTCTTTGTAAGCTCAACGCTTGAATATCCGCCGAAATCAACATACGCTTCGTCAATGATAACAACGCTGTCTTTGTTGTATTCCATTATTTTTTCAATAAAATCTCTTCCCTCGCCGAGTGATGTCGGTGCGTTAGGGTTTGGAATAACAACTCCGCCGTTTTCCTCTTTATAATCCTCGATGTTTATTCTGAAATCATCGCCGAGCGGATAGGTTTTATACGGGATATTAAAAAGCCTGCACCATACGGGGTAAAAGCTGTATGTAATATCAGGATAAGCAATCGGCTTTTCGCTGTTGAAAAAAGACTGAAAAGAAAGAGCCAAAACATCGTCAGACCCGTTTCCTATAAAAACATTTTCTGCTTCAACGCCGTAATATTCAGCGATTGCCTTTTTTAATTTTGCGGCGTTTGCGTCAGGATAAAATCTAAGCTTATTGCAGTCAAAGTTGTTGATTGCCTTTTGAACCTCGGGAGAGGGGGGATAGGGATTTTCGTTTGCGTTAATCTTAACTATGTCCTTTTCCTTGCTCTGCTCGCCAGGAACATAAGGCTCAATATCTCTTAAATTATTTTTCCACAAATTTTCCATAATCTTGTACCTCGACAAATATTTTAACACACGGCTAAAATATTATCAATAATAACATTGATTAAAAGTTTTTTGGCTTTTGTGTACCTTTTTTTGGACTTATATATAATATTGTTGTTTCAGTTATGAATATGTGTTAAAATGTTAAAAACGGAGGTTTAGTATGGATATTATTGTTTATTTACTGCTTGCGGCAAGCATAATTCTTTCTGCCGTATCGGTTGTTATTTCTATAAAAAACAAGCCGAAAGAGGATAATTCTATCGCTCTTTTAAATCAAAAAATTGATATAAATTCACAGAAAACGGATGAAGCTATAAGGGAAGTTTCCCGCAGTATGCAGGGGCTTACTGAGAAGAATTATGAGCAGATGCTCAAAATTAACGAATCCCTCAACTCTAATTCCGAAAAGCAGACCAAAAGAGTGGGCGAGGCAATCACTCTTATGCAGGAAAGCAACGAGAAAAAGCTTGAGGAAATGAGAAGAACGGTTGATGAGAAATTGCAGGAAACACTCAATCAGCGTATTAATTCATCTTTCAAAACCGTTTCCGAACAGCTTTCAAAAGTTTATGAGAGTCTCGGCGAAATGAAAACTCTTTCCGCAGGCGTTACTGATAATGTTAAAGACCTCAATAAAGTTCTCACCAATGTAAAGGCAAGGGGAACTTGGGCAGAGGTTCAGCTCGGAAATATTCTTGATGAAACTATCCCGAATATGTACGATAAAAATGTTAAAACAAATCCGTCCTATAACGGTCAGGTTGAATTTGCCGTGCGTATTCCCAATAAAGACAGCGATGATATTACATATCTCCCGATAGATTCTAAATTTCCTATGGAAGACTATATCCGTCTTTCGGACGCCGCTGAAAGAGGAAACTATGAGGAGCTTGAAAAGGCGAGAAAAGACCTTGAAAGGCGTGTTAAGGACGAGGCAAAGCTTATCAAAAACTATATTGCGCCGCCTAATACAACGCCGTTTGCAATTCTCTATCTTGCAACGGAAGGTCTCTATGCTGAAATTGCTTCGGGCAGAAGCGGCGTTTCAGAACAGCTTCAGTCAATGGGCATAATGATTGCAGGACCGAGTACCGTTACTGCTCTTCTTAATTCGCTTGCTATGGGCTTCAGAACGATGGCTATTAATAAAAAGGCAAATGAAGTGTGGAAAGTTCTCGGCGCCGCCAAAACGCAGTACGATAAATTCGGCGACCTTATTGCTAAAGCTAAAAAGAAAGTTGACGAAGCAGGCAGAGCGCTTGATGACGCAGACCACAGAAACGCTATAATTCAGAAAAATCTGCGCACAGTTGAAATGCTTGAAACCGCTGAGGCGGACAGTATCCTTGGTATTGAAGAATAACAAAATATATACAACAAAACCCTTTGCTTGAGTGGCAAAGGGTTTTTATTTATGCGTATTTAATATATGTTTTTGAAAACTGAAAATAACGGCAGACATTCAGAAAAGAATTTTTTGAATGATTCGCAGTAATCTTCGCTGAGTTTTTCTCTCTTGCATCCGCCGCCCCTGCAAATAGGAAAGTAACGGCAGTTTTTGCACTTTTGAGAAACGCAGAGGCTTTCGTTTATAAAGTTTGTTGCCATGTCGCTTTCAGCCATTTGATTAAAAGTTGTTTCTTTTATGTTCCCAAGCAGATATTTGTCAGTACAGTAAAAATCGCAGGGATATATATTGCCGTTGCTCTCTGCTACGAACTGCCTTGAACAATGCCCTGAAACTCCGCATTGTTCAGCAGACTGATTTAGATAAAGCCGCACCCAGTTGTCAAAAAGGCGTATGCTTGTGTATCTTCCGTTTGCGTAGTCTTTCACATAAAGTTTGAAAGTTTTTATAAGAAAATCGGCATACTGTTCGGGGGTCATATATAATTCGCTTTTTTCATTTGAGCCGAACGGGCGCAAACACGGCACAAACTGAAGATATTTTAAACTCTTTGAGCGAAAGAAAGAGTAAATTTCTTCTGCGTGCTGTGTGCTGTAACCAGTCAGAACGCTTACGATGTTGAATTGAGTTTTGTTTCTTTTAAGGCAGTTTATTGCTTTAATAATTTTGTTGAATGAGCTTTCACCGTTTGGATATTTTCTGAATTTGCTTCTTTCAAAATCTCCGTCAAGGCTAATTCCAATCAAAAAGTCGTTTTCTGTAAAAAACGCCGCCCATTCGTCATCAATATTAGTTGCGTTTGTTTGAAGAGCATAAAATATTTTGCTTTCTTTTGTATTGCAGGCTTTAACCTGTTCAACGAAATACCTGAAAAAGTCAATTCCCGCAAGCATCGGCTCGCCGCCCTGAAAAGTAAAGGCAACGCTTGAGCCGTCAGCAAAATCAAGAGCTTTTTTAATTAAAATTTCGGCGGTGTCTTTACTCATCATTCCGAAATCATGCTCCTGCCTGTTGTTTGAAACATCCCTGTAAAAACAGTATTTGCAATTAAGGTTGCAGGCAGATGAGGCAGGCTTTATCATCAATGAAATCGGCGGCATTCAATCACATTCCTTTATTATAAAAATGCACACAGTAAGGCTATAATAATTATTAACGCAATCAGAACAGCGGCAATTTTTATTCCTCTGTGAACAGCGTCATAAACATTTGTAGGCATTAACTGCAAAATGAGAAAACGCAGTTTTTCTTTAACCTTTTTGCCCACAATATCCCTGTATCTCAAATCGTATGTTTCAAAGGTGCCGTTCTTTGAAAGGTTTATCATTCTGACACCTCTGTCAAGTCCGGGGCCGTAAACATGAAAGCCTGCACCCTGAGTGTAGCCGAGGTCAATTCCTCTTACTTTTCCGTTAAATGAGTTGTTGTGGTCGTGGCCGAAATAAATACCCTTAACATCGCCCTTTTCAGCCATTGCGTCAAATTCACCGCTGTTTTCCATCGGGTCGGCAGGGGATTCTTTCATGAAGCCGCCTTTATTGATTTTATTCTTGTCAAGAATATACCATTTGCCCGCATGGTTTCTGAACCCTTGCTGAGCGTCTTTCGTGCCTTTTTTAACCTCAATAAGAAGTTCCATAATTTCAGGCACGGGAATATGCTGAATGACTATTGACGGAATTACATTTCCGTATTGTTTCTCATATGTATCTCTTGTGTTTTTGTACCATTCAATCTGATTTTTATGCACATTGTCATAGCCGATTTTAAGGCTTGTGTGGCTGTCTATAAGATAGAGTAAAAACGCAGGTTTCTCACCGTCTGCAATCTCGATAACCTGATTTGCACAGCCGTCAATATCGGGAGTGTCTTCACCTATAAAGCCGTCTATCTTCTTATATATTTCAAACTGTTCTTCGTTTGAAAGCCCAACTTGTCTGTCGTGATTTCCGAAACAAACTGCAAACGGGATTTTTCTTGATACGGCAGGTTCGGTAAGCTCTCTCAAAACTTTTTCTACCTTTTCAGCGTTGCCGCCAAAGCTTGTTTTGCCCCATATCTGGTCGCCGGAATAAACAATTAAATCGGGTTTTTCTCTGTCTATTGCGGCGTTTATGAGCGCCAATGTGTCGGGGCTGACTTTTGCCCCCTCCTGCGTGTCCGCAATCTGCATTATTTTAAACTGGCTGTTTTTAAAATTAAGTTTCATAACAATCCTCCGATATTAAAATCATCACGGTTGGGTTTAGCTTGTGAATTTTTTCCAAGGTTTAATACAAACGGCTGTGATAAGAGCGGCCGCTACGGCGAGCGAAAGCCATACTATGAACAGTGCGCTCCAGCTTCCATCCGTTTCAAGAATTTTTCCTGCGCCTATATTTAAAATTCCGCAGCCAATATATGCCACGGCGTTTAGAAGTCCGCTCACTGTTCCAGTTCTGCCATATTTTGCAAAATGAAGAGGAATCATAGTTATAAGCATAACATTTATGGCAAACATTGAGTTTGTTATTCCCGCCATACATATGAGGGAAAGTACTGCGCTTTTAGTGCCTATTGTCATTAATATTACTAAAAATACTGCCGACACTGCAAAGAATACAGCGGAGGTGGACAGCTCATTTTTCAGCTTTTTATTTATCGCTTTTGCAATGTATGCCCCCGTAACATTTATAACGGGCAGAAACATTGTGAGTAAAAGGGATAAACTTGTATTCATATTATACTCTATTTTAAGATATGTGGGAATCCACTGAGTTACACTGTCTTTAAGCGTGCCCTGAATGGCTATCGGGATCAACAGCACAACTGTTGAACTGATTACTATTATTTTAAAGAGCTTGGATATTGAAACAGCGCCCGATTGATGCGCATTTTCATCTTCATTTTTTTCTTCAATGAACTTTGGCATATTTCGTGTCATTCGTGTTCCATAAATCCAATAAGCCGAAACAGCCACAACGATTATGCCGCAGATTAAAAATACATATTTCCACGGCGCAAAAAGCAGAGTGAGCAGGCTTACACCGTAGCTTGCAAGAGTGCCGAGAGGAACGGTGGTTGAAATATCAACGCCGAATTTTACTTTTTCGCCGCTGCTGTAATAATCGCCAGCAAGTTTTAATATCGGCGCCCACACAAGAGCTTGCGCCAAGCCGTTAAACGCCCATAAAATTATTAAGGCGGAATAAGAACTGCTGAATAAGTAAATGAAAATATTGCTAAGTCCAGAAAACAGAACGCCTATAAAAATCAAAAGTCTTGATGAAATCCTGTCACATAAAATTCCGCTGAAAAGCTGACCAACGCCATAGCAGATAAAAAAAGCGGAGGATACGGACGCCGTTTGGCTTTGGGTAAAAACTCCGTCATTTATCAAATCAGGCATAACAGCTGAGAAATCAAGCCTGCATATGTAGGTTGAAAAATATGCAATCCAGCACATTAAAAACAGTTTTCCGTTATAAGCTGTTGAGTACCCGAAATTTCGCCTCATGGTTAAATGTCCTCTTGTATTGGAAGTTAAATCTAATTATAATACAAATTGATGGTAATTAAAAGATGTTATTTAGGAGAATTAATTATGGCTTTTAATTTCAAATCAAAAAAATATCTCAGCCTGCTTGATAGAAGCGGAATTTTTGAAAATTCAACTGAAACAGCATATCCACAGACTGTTGTTTATGAGATTGTAAAGAAACATTTAGAAGAAAAGTCGGACAAGAAAAAGAAAGTGCTTATTTACGGCTTTGACGGCGCAAGGGCTGATTCTATGTTTTATCTGATTCAGGGCGAATCACAGAAAATAACATGTTATAATAGAAAAAGTTTTTACAGTGCAGTAACTCGGCTTAAAGAGAGCGGAGGACTTTTTCTCAGTTATGCAGGCGGCGACAAAAAACAGCCTGCCACTATTCAGGAAACAAGCACTGCTCAGGGCTGGGCTTCAATTTTGACTGGTAAATGGGGAATCGAAAACGGCGTTGTAAAGCATATTACAAAAAAGAATTCCAGCCCAACCATTTTGGCAGAATATGCCCGAAAAGGTAAAAAGGTGATTTTTGCCGCTATTTGGGAAGACCATTTTACTATAACTTACAAGGATGAAATAAAAATGGCGGAAAGTGAAAATCTGCCGCTGAAATTTGCTCAGGTCAAGAATGAAACAGAACTTCAGAATACTGCGCTTGATGCAGTTGATAACGGCTTTGATTTGATATTCGCCATTAGCGAATTTCCCGATTATAACGGCCACTCTTACGGTTTTGGACCTACTGATTATAGATATGTTTCTTCCGTTACAAATGCTGATAGATATGCTTATAATTTGATAGAACATATTGAGGCAAGATCCGAATTTGAGAATGAAGACTGGCTTTATATCATCACTTCAGACCACGGCGGCCATGCACGCCGTCACGGTACTCAGGATGAGCGTGACAGAATGACATTTATCGCTCTTAATAAAAAAATATAGAAATATGAAAAACGCGCCGTTTCGCTTTTGAAACGGCGCGTTTGCTTGTTCAAAATGAGTAATGATATGATTTGTAGCTTTTTAGAAAATTCTAATTTTTCCACACATGAGCAAGAATATCTTTTAGTACAAGGCAAGCGTCAACGGCGCTGTAACCGTAATCGCTTCTGAGTCTTTTAAGCATAGTCTTTAAGTTTTCAGCGTAATCGCTTATATCCACCTCGTCTTGATATTTTGCAAGAATGGGATATTTTTTGCTCCAAACTTTTGTCCAGTTGATTTTGTCATTAAGCTTTTCATCTGTTCTTTCAATCATTTCTTCAATTTCTTTAACTCCAATGTCAAAATCAATCAGTTCGTCAAGTGATATGCGGTATATAACGGCAAGTCTTTTTGACTGCCTGATGTCAGGAAGAGTTTCATCCGTTTCCCATTTTGAAATCGTCTGTCTGCTTACGCCGAGTTTTTCCGCAACTTCTTCCTGAGATAATCCTCTGTTTTTTCTTGCTTCAAATAAACTGCTTCCAAGACTCATTTTTATACCTCCGAATACTTATAACTGCAAATTAATAATACAAATTCCAAACTGAAAAATCAATACGAAAAGCCTTGCAGTTTTGCAACTGATTTTAACATGGGGCAATTTAATATTTCAAAACCGATGCAGTACTAATATTTAAAAATACTGCGATTGATTAAAGTTGCTTTTTAAGTGCGTTTTCAATAAGCCTTTTGTTTTCTTTCAGCCTTTCGTCTGTCGGTGACAGTTCCAACGCTTTTTTCACCATTTCAAGCGACTTTTCGTAATTGCCCGTATAATAATAACCGAGCGAAGCAAGGTCATACGGCAGGCTTCCCCATGCCTGCGCCTCGCAGATATAAGTTCGGGGGCGTTCTGTTATTTTGAGTGCGCTTTCAGCCAAAAATATAATTCCGTGCCAGTCTCTTTCATCATAAAGCAAAGATGCAAAGTCTGTATACGGCTCTCTTAAATACGGCGCCTCAGCTATGCTTTTGAAATACCAGCGTTTTGCCTCTTCTCGGTTTCCTTTTTGAAGATATGATTTTGCAATGTATCGCATTGAAGCGCATCTCTCATCAGCCCATGTTGCTGAGGGCATTGAAAGATGTCGTGTTAGAGTTTCGATACATTTGTCCCATTCTCCTTTGAACATATATTCCCTGCCGAGATAGTGCATATTTCTGTCGTTATCAGGGGCTTCTTTTACAGAAAGTTCTAAAAGCGGAAGATACTGTGCCCTTGATTTTTCAGGGTCGGCAAAGTGGTTTAGCTGTATGCCCTCGGCGTATACAGATATACACGGTTCGCTCCCTGTGTATTTCAGTACTTCATGAACAGGGTGTTCCCACTTCCAGCCCTTTCTGCTGTGAATTTTGTCTATCCAGAAAACTACACCCTCCGTGCCGTCCTCGTTAAAATTCCATGTGTAGCGGTACTGCGCTCTTTTCGTTTCTTTGTTCCATACACTTTCAAGTTTTTCTCTCCAGCCTTTTTCAAACCGTTCGTCTAGGTCGGTGCATACGCATATCTCGGTGTCTTCGTCAACAAGTTCAAGAGAGCGATTTCTGGCTGTGTCAAACCGCCAGGGAGAAATAATTTCTTGGTGTACCTCAATGCCAAGATTTCTAAATTTTGAAACAGTGCTGTCCGTTGAGCCTGTGTCAAGAACAACTATTTTATCGGCTTCACTCATTGATTTTACCCATTCGTCAACAAACTTTTCTTCATTTTTGCATATAGCATAAACACATATTTTGTATTTTTTCATAGAATCAGCTCTTTCAGATGCTTGGTATAAATAAATTTGGGGCGTTTCGTTTGAAACGCCCCCTTCCTCGGAGCCTCGCTTATAACAAGCGGGTGTTCCGTTTTAATTATCTCCTAAACGGTTTACCGTAATTGAAATGTTGCTGTAGATAATAGAACCGCCCTGTGAAACAACATTTAAAGTTGTTGGAGCAGAATTTACATTAATTATCTGCGAAAATGAATAGTTTGCAGTCTCTGCTGATGACTGGAAATTATGGCTTTGGCCTGTGCCTGTAACAACGCTTGAATTTTTAGTCAAATAAAGCTGTATAGAGAGAGGGAATTTTGCGCTGCTTGAGGGAGCTACAGTGCCGTGGAATGATACAGAATAAAATCCAGGCTGCTGCAATATAACATCTGCAGAATTGTTTGAATGGGTAACAGAAGTTCCGTTTGTGTCGGCGTTTCTGTCAAACAACAATGCCGTTCCTGATGTTCCCGGCTGAGGGGATGTGGAATAAGCATTAAGAAAATCAGGTTCACCGCATTCACCTGTGTCGCCTTTAGGGATAACGAAATCAAAAACTGCCGCTTGATCTGTTCCCGAGTTTGTAACAGCAGCCTGTGTTCCGGGGTCACCTGTTGTAACAGTACCTACTGAAACTGTTGCCGCATCACCCTGTATTCCCGCTGTTCCGGCAGGACCTGTGGGACCCGTCGGACCAGTAGCACCTGTGGGACCTGTTGCTCCTGTAGGACCAGTAGCCCCTGTTGGACCAGTAGCGCCTGTGGGACCAGTAGCACCCGTCGGACCAGTTGCACCCGTCGGACCAGTTGCACCTGTGGGACCAGTAGCACCTGTAGGACCAGTAGCACCCGTAGGACCAGTAGCGCCTGTAGGACCAGTTGCGCCCGTGGGACCTGTAGCACCTGTAGGACCAGTAGCACCTGTAGGGCCGGTTGCAAACGCAGGACCTGTAGGACCGGTCGGTCCCGTTGGCCCTGTAGGTCCGGTTGGGCAGGTTACTTTAACGCAGCAGCAGGCGGAAGGAGGGCAAAGGCAATGTTCTTTATGAGAACGGCATTTGCACGACTGCTCATTAAGCTGTGAGCATTTTATGACATTCATTTTAGGAAAATTATCCCAATTCATATCTTTTCTCTTCTTTCCGTACGCCGTAAAAGTCGGTATATTTGGCAAGGTCGATTTACTTTGCCTTTTTATACTATGAGAAAGTTGAAAAAATGTCACCTGTTTTTATATGCTGAGTAAAAGAAAAATCCGCCCGAACAATAAACTGTTCAGACGGATGATATTTGGTGGACGCGAAGGGAGTCGAACCCTCGACCTCTGCAATGCGAATGCAGCACTCTCCCAACTGAGCTACGCGCCCGTGTAATAGATATAATACACCCATTTTAATATTAAAACAAGAGTCCATTTAAGATTTTTTAATAAAACATAAAAAAATAAAAAGCAGAAAAATCTGCTTTTTTTGGCCTGCCCGAAGAGATTCGCTCGGCTCGCTTTTGCGCTCGCCGACACGCACGCGGGCAACGAAACAGTTCCCCGAACTGTTTCTATCCCTGCGGGATTGCCCTGTTCGAATCTCTTCTAAAAAACAAAAAAGCAGAAAAATCTGCTTTTTTTTGGCCTGCCCGAAGAGATTCGAACTCCCAATCGTCTGAATCGGAATCAGATGCATTAGCCATTGTGCTACGGGCAGAAATATTAAGTACAAATTAATTTTTATTTTACTACCTTAAAACTATTGTTGTCAATCAAGATTTGTGCTATAATCTAAAAAAATTGCTTGAGGGTAAAATTTATGCTGAATTTAATTCCAAAGCCGAGTGCATCAAAGGAATTTAAGGGGATTTACAAACTTGAAAAAAATGCTCCTGTTTTTTCCGAGATTGAACTTGCGCTTGTTCAAAACAGTGGTGATGAAAACGCACCTGTAAAAATTCTCTCAGATACTTCTCTTGCTAAAGAGGAATATCGTCTTACAGTTAATGAAAACGGAATTTTGATTAAAGCAAGCTCACAGGCTGGCGCCTACTATGCGCTTCAGTCCGTGCGTATGCTCGGCAGATTTGACGAGGGTAAAAACGAAATTCCATATGTTGAAATCAGCGACAAGCCGCAGTATAAATGGAGAGGCCTTGCGCTTGATGAGAGCCGTCATTTTTTCGGTAAAGACTCTATTAAAGCTTTACTTGACGATATGTTTAGGCTTAAACTCAATGTTTTTCACTGGCATCTTACTGACGACCAGGGATGGAGAATTGAGATAAAGAAATACCCGCTTTTAACCGAGATAGGCTCAAAAAGAGCGTATACACAGCTTGGCGGCTGGCAATGCTCAAGAATCGAGAATAAGGAATACGGCGGCTTTTATACTCAGGAAGATATCAAGGAAATCGTTAAATACGCTTCAGAACGCTGTATTTCAATAATGCCGGAAATTGATGTTCCTGCTCATTTTGCCGCAGCTTTGGCATCTTATCCAAATCTTGCTTGCAGAAATATAAAAAGAGATGTTTTCGGAGCTTTTGGTTCAAAAATTTTTCAAAAAGAGGGCATTAAGGATTGGAACAGACCTATATGCCTTGGCAAAAAAGAAAGTCTTGAATTTATTTTTGATGTTTATGAAGAAGTTATGTCGCTGTTTCCGTTTGAATATTTCCATGTGGGCGGAGATGAATGTGATGTAACTGAGTGGAAAACCTGCCCCGACTGCCAGAAAGCGTTGCGTGAATACGGTTTCAAGGATGAAAAAGAACTTCAGAAGAAACTTACAAATGAACTTTGTGCATTCTTAGAATCAAAAGGCAAGCATATGGTTGCTTGGAACGACATTCTCAGAAAAGGCATTGACAATATTGATAAGAATACTGTTGTTCAGCAGTGGCTTCCCGGTCAGGACAAAAACACAAAGAATTTTGCCGCAAACGGTGGTAAAATCATTATGAGTAATCACAGGTCATTCTATTTTGATATGCCTTATGCAAAATATCCTCTTTCAAATACCTATGATTTTTCACCCTCTCAGTTTGGTGTTGAAAAGGAAAATGTTATAGGCGTTGAGGGTGAACTGTGGACTGAATGGATAAGAACTTTCAGTAAAATTCAGTTTATGGCGCATCCGAGAATGGAGGCGCTTTCCGAAGCGGCTTGGACTGCTGAAGAAAATAGAGATTTTACTGAGTTTTATAGCAGATATAACGGTTATAAAGGCGCTTTGGATAAACTCGGCATTAATTATGCAGAAAATGAAATATGTATGCCGAAGAATCCGTTAAAACGCTTGATAATAAATGGTAAATTCTTTAAAGGCGATCCAGACTTTGAATTTACCGAAAATAACAAATTAAAGGAGAACAGAAAATGAAAATCAGCGAATTTCCGAGTGCGGTCATAAAGGAAAATGTTGATTACACAGTAAAAGAAATAACAAATGTAATCAAAAAATACGGTCCGCGTGAATCAGGAAACGAGGCTTGCTTTGACGCAGAAAAGCACCTTAAAAAGGAACTTGACCAGTTTTGTGATGAAACGCATTTTGAGGAGTATCAAATGGCTCCCAAAGCATTCTTGCACTTTACAAAACTTGTTTCAGCCGCAATTATTCTCGGCTTTGTAATCTGCCTTGCGCTTGTGTTTACGAATGTTATTTCATTCTTTATTGCTCAGTGCGTATTCGGTATTCTTGTTGCCATAGGTCTTTTTATTACGGCAATGGAATTCCTTATGTACAAGCGTTTTATGGACCCTCTTTACAAAAAGGTTACCGGTCACAATCTTGTTGCTACAAGAAAACCTAGAGGAGAGGTTAAAAAGCGTATAGTAATCAGCGGACATATTGATTCTGCTTACGAGTGGCGTCATATTTATTATCTCAAAGATAAGGGTATGGGTCCTCTTATGGGCGGTACAATCGGAGGTGCGTTTATTTCTCTTATAATAGCTATCGTTGCAGTTATTGCCAACTTTGTTGATATGGGCGCTTTTGGTGACTTTATGCTCAATTACTCATACTATATCCACATCATAACAGTTTTGTTTATGATAACATTATTCCTCTTTGTTGATTTCAGCACTGTTTCACCTGGTGCAAACGATAACCTTACTGGTACTTATGCTGCTGTATGTGCTCTTCGTATGCTTGATATGGCAGGCGTTGAGTTTGAAAACACTGAGGTTGTAGCTATGATTACAGACGGCGAGGAAGCAGGCCTCAGAGGCGCAAAGGCTTTTGCAAAAGACCATTTTGACGAATATACCTCACAGGGTGTTGAAACTGCAGTATTGTGTGTTGATACCCTTACAGACCTTGATTATCTCAATGTTTATTCAAAGGATATGACAGGTACAGTTAAACACGATGAAGCATTCTCAAAATTAGTTCTTGATTCAGCTAAAGAGGCAGGTTATGATTCTGCTGAATTTGCAAATGTATTCTTCGGTTCTTCTGACGCTGCCGCATTTACTCAGGCAGGAATTACAGCAACTTGTCTTGCAGCTATGGACCCTGCTCCGGCAGATTATTATCACAACCGCAGAGATAGTTATGACCGCCTTGTTCCCGAAGCTATTGAAACAGGTTACAAGGTTGTTCTTGCATCAATCTTGAATTTCGATTCAAAGGAAAACAAATAAATAATATAAGTTTAATCTGAATTAACTATTTGTTTTGCAGTATCGAATTAAAAGGGAGATATGTGTTGTTGAAAAAAAGAGTTGCATGGCTTGATTATGCCAGAACACTTGCGATTATAAGTGTAGTCGTAGTGCATTCGCTTGAAATGGTTTATAAGCTGGATTTCAATGAGATGATGGAAATTGGAAATGTTTCTATTATTTTCTACGATGTATTAATGACTTTTGGCAGAATAGGAGTTCCGCTGTTTTTGGCTTTAACAGGTTATTTGCATCTCGATAAGGATTTTTCAAGCGGGGATAAAATAATCAGCTTTTATAAGAAAAACTTGCTTCCGTTGTGGATTACCACCGAAGTTTGGATTTTAATATATTTTATTGAAGGCACATTAAGAGGCTCAATGGAAGTTGACTTTGTAGTTTTGCTTAGAGATATGCTGTTTGCAAAAACATATATCATGGGGCATATGTGGTATATGCCTATGATTTTCGGAATGTATATTGCAATCCCGTTCGTTTCGAATGCGATAAAAAACATTTCGTCAAAAGTGCTTTCTATACCCTTTATTGTTTTGATTGTTTTATTCTTTGTTTTTAACTTCTACAACATACTTCAGCAAACTTTCGGATGGGAGTTTGCGTTGGAACGAAAGCTTGACGCATCTTTTTTAGGCGGATTATATGGCGTTTATATTATATTCGGTGTGTTCTGCAAAAGAGGAGATTTAAAGAAAATCAAAACCCCTGTTGTATGGTTAATTTCAGCGGTTGGTTTTGTGTTTACGGTAATTGCTCTTTGGTTTATAAACAAAAACGGATATGATTATAGTTTGTGGTATGATTTCCCCGGCATTTTCCTTGCATCAATGTTTGCTTTTGAAGGATTATCACGCGTAAAGCTAAAAGGAAAAACAGCGTCAATTGTGAATCCTGTGACTACTCGAATTTCAGTTCTAAGTTTTGGTATGTACTTTATTCACAAGCCAATAATTAATAATCTTAATTATGATATTATATGCTTGGGATTCGGACGAGGAACAACAGTTGCGATTTTATTTATAGTTGCATTTGTTTTGAGTTTTATTATTGCGTTTATACTTTCAAAAATACCCGTGGTCAAAAAAATACTGCTTTCTATAAAATGATATAAAAATAAAAGCCTTTGAGGTAAAATTCCTCAAGGGCTTTTTTAATGTATAAACTTATCAGCAAATCATACCGCTTTCAATCCAGCGCATAACGGCGGGGTATTCCTCTTTGTAAGAGTCAAGTCTTTCGGAGTTTGAATCTACAAATGCAAGAAATTCGTCCGTGTCCTCAAATTCAAAAGTGAAATCCTGCTCAAAGTCGTATGTTGCAGTGAAAAGCATATCAAAAATATCGTCTGCCGAGTAGTTTTCAAGCATTTTATCCGCTACAGTTTCCGTGGTGTAATCAAGGGCATTCTTAACTGTGGTTTCAAAATCTTCTTCATCAGTGTCTATGTTATTGTTTCCTTCGCAGTATGCTAAAATCTCTTCCTGTGATATGCCTAAATTTTGAAGATATTCAATAACATCTTCATATCCTGTTTCGTTAACGCAATCATATATTCTGTAATTGAATTCACCAACAAGATTCTGAAGAGAAACAGCCTTTAATACACAGTCTATTTCAGTATCTGCCTCATCGGTAATTACAAATCCATCTTCTCTAAATTGCTCCCAAATAAGCTCGTAAAACACTTTGTATTTTTCTTTTTCTTCAAAAATTGCCTCGTAAATAAAAGTGTTGATATCCATTGTTAACTCTCCTTTGCTTTTCATCACGATTATATTTTAACTTATTATATTAACATTTTCAATATTGCAATGATTTTTATAATGATATATAATTATTATAATTATTTTTATACTTAATCAATCAAGGTGTTTTTATGGAAATTAAAATTTGTGATTCTGGCGTTGAGGTAGTTTGCCTTAAAGAAGGCGCTATGCTTCATTCGCTTGTTAAAGATTCAGTTGAATATTTATGGCAGGGTAATCCCGAATATTGGGCTGGTCAAGCCCCTGTTTGTTTCCCGATTGCAGGCGTTTTGAGAGACGGAAAAGCAAAAGCTTTCGGTAAAGAATGCAGTATGAAACGCCACGGCGTAGCTAGAATTAATCCCTTTGAAGTTGCTGAGCAGGGCAGAAATTATGTAAAGTTTGTGCAGACCTCAACAGAAAAAACAAAGGCTGAATATCCTTTCGATTATAAACTTGAAATTAAATATACTGTGGTAGGAAATACAATAACAACAGAGTATACCGTCTATAATACGGGAAGTGAAAAAATGCCGTTTGTTATCGGCGGTCATCCCGCTTTCAACTGCCCTTTGGAAAAAAGTGAAAAGTTTGAGGATTATTCCGTTTGTTTTGACAGGGTTATGACTCATAAATGTCTGCGCCCCCATATTCATACAGGTCTTATAGATATTAAAAAAAGATTTGATGTTCTTGAAAATACGGACAGAATAAAAATGGACCATTCACTTTTTGTTGATGACGCAATGGTTTTTGACGGTATTGAATCAAAAAAAGCCGTGCTCACCGCAGGCGGCAGAGGTGTTAAGATTGAATATCAGGATTTTGATAATCTTCTTATTTGGTCAAGCGCAAACGGCGGCGATTTCGTTGCTCTCGAACCTTGGACGGGTATAACAACCTGTTCTGATGAGGACGAGATTTTTGAAAACAAAAGGGGAATGACAGTGCTTGAGCCTCAAAGTCAGGCATCGTTCAAATTTAAAATAACATTGATATAGGTGAAATATGAATTACGGATTTTTCAGAGCGGCGGCGGCAACTCTTGAACTTAAAGTTGCCAATCCGAGCTTTAATAAAGAAAAAATCAAAGAGGCGATTGACGAGGCGCTCAAAAACGGCGCAAAACTTCTTGTAACTCCCGAACTTTCCGTTACGGGTTATACCTGTGCGGATTTGTTTTTTAATAATGCTCTGCTCGATTCGGCAGAGAGTGCGCTTTCAGATATTGTCAGCTATACCGCTTCAAAAAATATAGCTGTGTTAGTTGGTATGCCCGTAAGATTCTATAACAGTCTTTATAACTGTGCCGTTCTCATAAATAACGGCAGAATAGACGGCGTTGTGCCGAAACAGCATATTGCAAACTACAACGAGTTTTATGAAAAAAGGTGGTTTGCGTCAGGTGCTCAGTTTGATAAATGTCAGACTGTTAATCTGTGCGGCTTTGAGACTAAAATCGGAAGTCAGCTTTTTGAGCTTTCTGACGGCGTTGTCCTCGGCGTAGAGCTTTGCGAGGATTTGTGGGTGCCGTCTCCGCCGAGTTCACAGCTTTCCTGCTGCGGTGCAAATATTATTGCAAATCTCTCGGCAAGCGATGAATATGTTTCTAAAGCTGAATACAGAAAACAGCTTGTTTTAAATCAGTCTGCCCGCTGTATATGCTCCTACATTTACGCAGGGGCGTCCGTGCTTGAAAGCACAACAGACCTTGTTTTCAGCGGCGCTCTTTTAGTTGCAGAAAACGGCGCTCTTTTATCAGAGGGTGAGAGGTTTGTTCGCAGTTCCAATATAATTTATGCGGATATTGATATAGAAAAGTTAAATGCTCTCAGAATGGGTAATATGTCATTTGAAAACGCCCCGTTCGGAAGCGTAGAAATGGTAAAATCACCCGTTTTGAATGAAGATAATGATTTGAAATACAGATTTGTTGACCCCAATCCCTTTGTACCTGCTGACGATGAAAAACGCCGTGAAAGATGCCGTGAAATATTTTCTATTCAGGCATCGGGGCTTGCAAAGAGAATTGAGCATGTCGGCTCATCGGGCGTTGTTGTCGGAATTTCAGGCGGTCTTGATTCCACGCTTGCTCTTCTTGTTTGTGCAGAGGCAATGCGTATTACGGGCGGTAAAAATTCCGATATAATGGGAATTACTATGCCCGGTTTCGGAACGACAGACAGGACTTATAATAATGCCATTGAACTTATGAAAAGACTTGGCGTTACAATAAAGGAAATCAGCATTAAAGACGCTTGTGTTCAGCATTTCAAGGATATTGAGCATGACCCTGATAACCGTGATATTACCTACGAAAATACGCAGGCAAGAGAGCGCACTCAGGTGCTTTTCGATATGGCAAACAAGCACGGAAAACTTCTTGTGGGAACAGGCGATTTGAGCGAACTTGCAATGGGATGGTGCACATATAACGGCGACCATATGAGTATGTACGGCGTTAATGCTTCAGTGCCTAAAACGCTTGTGCGTTATCTTGTTGAATATGTTATGACGGTGAGTGACGAAAAAACTGCCTCAGTGCTTGAAGATATTCTTGATACCCCTGTTTCTCCCGAGCTTCTTCCGCCAGACGAAAACGGAAATATTGCTCAGAAAACAGAGGATAATATAGGGCCTTATGAACTGCACGATTTCTTCCTTTATAACTTTGTGCGCTTCGGTTTTAAGAAAGATAAACTGATTGCTCTTGCTGTTAAGGCATTTAACGGTAAGTATGATAAAGAAACGGTGGAAAAATGGGCTAACTTGTTTATGAAACGCTTTTTCATAAGTCAGTTTAAGCGCAGTTGTATTCCCGATTCACCAAAAGTAGGCTCTGTTTCTCTTTCTCCGAGAGGGGACTGGAGAATGCCGAGTGACGCTTCATTCACAGACTTTATTTAAGAGAGGTAAATTTATGGATAACAATAACAATTTTATTGAAAACAATGACAATAATTTAGTTGAAAATCCGCAGAATGAAACTTCAAAAAAGAAAAAAGTAATTATCGGCGCAGTTGTAGCGGCGATAGTGATAATTGCTGTTGTAGTTGCCGCTGTTATGCTGACATCGAATAATGATAAGAGCGAGGGAGCAGAAGGTGCTGACGGTGTTTCTCAGAGTGATGTTTCCAACACGCAGGAAAGCACAACGGTAAAACCGGGCGAATATGTTATTGTAGATACAGAAAGCACAACTGGCAATTCAAGCGGCTCAAATCAAAACAATTCCTCGTCAGGTAATCAAAACGGTTCACAGTCCGGCGGCAATTCAGGTGAAACTTCAAATGCTTATAATCCCGATGACAGCGGAGACAATGACGATGATAAGGAAGAAGTGCTTGTAAAGAGAAATATTACTGCTGATATCATACTTCCAAATGACGGTGGAGCAACAGATACCCTTGAAATTTATGTTAACGGTGAGCTTCAGAAATTCGGTGAAGAAAGCGGAATTTCAGTAAAATTAAATGGGCAGAAAGTTCAATTCACAACAGAAAAGCAGTATGAGGGAGTTGTTCGTATAGAGGCTAAACTTAAAAATTACGGAACATCGGCTTCACAGATTACCACAAAAAATGGTAATACTGTAATTATTCCGTTGCCTCTTAAAAACACAGAGGAAAATTTCGGTCAGAATGATTAATATTTTTAAAAGGGGGCTTATTCAAGCCCCCTTAATTCTTATAATATAATTAATTAATAATTTTGATGTTGAATTATACAAAGTCTTGTGATAGAATATATTACGGACTGCAGATGAGGGCGAATTGCGTCCTTTTTTAAGCGATTCCTTGTCGCATAAGTCTGTAAATCGGAACTTTAACAGTTCTACAGGAGGTTATTATTCAAAATGGTTAAAAGAAAAAAGAAAACTATGGACGGTAATAACGCGGCTGCTCATGTTTCATATGCTTTTACTGAAGTAGCGGCTATTTACCCCATAACGCCATCTTCTGTTATGGCAGAAGTAACCGATGTTCTTTCTTCTCAGAACGCAAAGAATATTTTCGGTCAGAATGTAAGAGTTCAGGAAATGGAATCTGAAGGCGGCGCAGCAGGTGCTGTTCACGGCTCTCTTTCAGCGGGCGCACTTACAACTACTTATACCGCTTCTCAGGGTCTTCTTCTTATGATCCCCAATATGTACAAAATCGCAGGTGAGCTTCTTTCATCAGTAATTCATGTTTCTGCTCGCTGCGTATCAACTCACGCTCTTAACATTTTCGGCGATCATTCAGATATCTATGCTTGCCGTCAGACGGGTTATGCAATGCTTTGCTCAAACAACCCGCAGGAGGTTATGGACCTTGGTGCTGTTGCTCACCTTGCAACTCTTAAATCATCAGTTCCTTTCCTTCATTTCTTCGATGGTTTCCGTACCTCTCACGAAATTCAGAAAATAGAGGTTTGGGATTATAACGACCTTAAAGATATGGTTGATATGGAAGATGTTAAGCGTTTCCGTGCTCATGCTCTTAATCCTGAGCATCCCACACTTCGCGGTTCTGCTGAAAACTCAGATATCTTCTTCCAGCACAGAGAGGCTTGCAACAAGTATTACAACAATGCCGTAGATACCACTGTTATGTATATGAACATGGTTAACGAAAAGATCGGCACAGACTATAAGCCTTTCAACTACTATGGTGCTGAGGACGCAGAACATATCATCATCGCTATGGGTTCTGTTTGCGATACTATCGCAGAAACAGTTGACTATCTTAACGCAAAGGGCGAAAAGACAGGTCTTGTTAAGGTTCATCTTTACAGACCGTTCTCACCCAAGCATCTCCTTGAGGTTATCCCGTCAACAGTTAAAAAGATTTCTGTTATCGACAGAACTAAGGAACCCGGCTCAATCGGTGAGCCTCTTTATCTTGATGTTGTTGCAGCATTCAAGGGCTCACAGTTCGAAACAACTCCGATTTATCACGGTCGTTACGGTCTCGGTTCAAAGGACACTGTTCCTGCTCATATCATTGCAATCTACAATAATATGAAAGCCGAAAATGCTAAAGAAGAGTTCACAATCGGTATTATCGATGATGTTACCAATCTTTCACTTGAAGCAGGCGAGAATATTGATACTACTCCCGCAGGCACAACAAGCTGTAAGTTCTGGGGTCTTGGTTCAGACGGTACTGTAGGTGCAAACAAAGACTCAATCAAAATCATCGGCGATAACACAGAGAAATATGCTCAGGGCTATTTCTTCTACGACTCAAAGAAGTCAGGCGGTATCACTGTTTCTCACCTTCGTTTCGGTGACAGCCCCATCACTTCTACTTACCTTATCAACAAGGCTAATTTCGTTGCTTGCCACTGCCCCTCATATGTAACAAAGTATGATATGGTTCAGGACCTTGTTCCCGGCGGCACATTCCTTCTCAACTGTATCTGGACTCCCGAGGAGCTTGATAAAGAGCTTCCCGCTTCAATGAAGAGATACATTGCAAACAACGATATTAACTTCTATATCATCAACGGTATCAAGATTGCTGAGGAAGTTGGTCTTCGCGGAAGAGCTTCAACAATTCTTCAGTCTGCATTCTTTACCATTTCAGGTATTCTTCCTGTTGATCAGGCTATCGAGCTTATGAAAGCTAAGGCAACTGCTAAGTTCTCAAAGAAGGGCGACGCTGTTGTAGCAGCTAACCACGAGGGTATCGACAGAGGTTCTAAGGAGCTTATTAAGGTTGAAGTTCCCGAAAGCTGGAAGACTGCTGTTGATGAAGATACAGAGAAAGAGATTAAGACAGACCGTCCCGAAATGAAGAAATTCGTTAAGGAAATTCTTTCTCCTGTTGATCACCAGAAAGGTGACAAGATTCCTGTTTCAACATTCGTTGATATGGCAGACGGCGTATTCCCGCAGGGTTCAGCTGCATTCGAAAAGCGTGGTATTGCTGTTGATGTTCCTGAATGGGAGCCCACAAGCTGCGCTCAGTGTAACAGATGTGCTATGGTTTGCCCGCACGCAGTAATCCGTCCTGTAGCTCTTACAGCAGACGAGCTTGCAGCTGCTCCGTCAAACACTAAATCTGTTGACCTTAAAGTACCGAAAGACAGCGGACTTAAATATGCGCTTATCATTTCAACCCTTGACTGTACAGGTTGTGCATCTTGCGCAAATGTTTGTCCTACAAAGTCACTTACAATGAAGCCCATCGCTTCTCAGCTTGAGGGTCAGAAAGTATTTGACGCTCTTTGCGATATTGATCCCAAGCCCGAAGTTGCTTCTGACAAGACTATCGTTTCAGCTCAGTATCTCAAGCCTTATCTTGAGTTCTCAGGCGCTTGCGCAGGCTGTGGTGAAACACCTTATGCTAAGCTTGTAACACAGCTTTATGGTGATAAGATGTATATTGCTAACGCAACAGGCTGTTCATCAATCTGGGGCGGTTCAGCACCTTCAACTCCTTACACAGTAGACAAGAACGGCAACGGTCCTGCTTGGTCTAACTCATTGTTTGAGGACAACGCAGAGTTCGGTCTCGGTATGTTCCTTGCACAGTCACAGATTCGTACAAGACTCGCTGCAGACGCTCTTGCTCTTAAAGATTCATCAGTAGCTGATGAGGTTAAGGCTTACCTTGATACATTCGATTCAACCCGTGAGAATGACGCTCCTGCAAAGGCTCTTATTGCAGCTCTTGAGGCTGGTTCATTCGAGGGTGAAGAGAAAGCTGCTGCTGAGGACTTCCTTAAAGATAAGAACTACGCTGCTAAGAAGAGCCAGTGGATCTTCGGTGGTGACGGTTGGGCTTACGATATCGGTTTCGGCGGTCTTGACCATGTTCTTGCCCAGAATCAGGATATCAATGTTCTTGTATTCGATACAGAGGTTTACTCAAATACAGGCGGTCAGGCTTCAAAGGCTACACCTACAGGTGCAGTTGCTCAGTTTGCCGCTTCAGGTAAAATCACAAAGAAGAAAGACCTTGCAAAGATTGCTATGTCTTATGGCTATGTATATGTTGCACAGGTTGCTATGGGCGCAGATTACAATCAGTGTCTCAAAGCAATGAAAGAGGCTGAGGCTTATCACGGTCCGTCACTCATCATTGCATACGCTCCCTGTATCAACCACGGTATTAAGATGCCGTTCAACCAGGCAGAGCAGAAAAAGGCTGTTAACGCAGGTTACTGGAATCTCTTCAGATTCAACCCTGCACTTGTTGAAGAAGGAAAGAACCCGTTCTCACTCGATTCAAAAGCTCCCACAGGCGATTACATCGAGTTCATCAACGGCGAAACAAGATATTCTTCACTCAGAAGAAGCTTCCCCGATAAGGCAGACAAACTCTTCAGCATTGCTGCTGAAAATGCAGTACAGAAGTATAACGACCTTCTTCGCACTGTTGAGTATTACGCTCCTAAAAAAGACTAATTAGCTAACGATAATATTAGTAATGTCTTGATAAAATAATATAAAGATGGTAGACGCTAAAAGTGTCTGCCATCTTTTTTTCTAAAATATAAAAGCGGAAACAGGTTTAACCTATTTCCGCTTTTATTTTTATTATTCCAAAGTTTTAAATTCGGGATAATATTTGAATTTTGCCTCGCCGAGAATTTTGTTTTCCGCAACATAGGTATTGTCCCAAAATCTTGAATCAAGTGATTCGTTTCTGTTGTCGCCCATACAGAAATAGCAGTTTTCGGCTACGGTATAATTACCATTTTCATCCTGTACATAATTGCCGTCTTTATCTGTTTCACAGTATTTTTCAATAAACTGTGTTGAACCTACTCTCATGCCGTTTTCAGCATAGCAGGCAACACCGTCGCAAGATATTTTGTCTCCTGCCTTAGGCACATAATACGGGCCGTAGTCACCTTGCGGTGTACCGTTCGTTATGAAATTTTGGCCAGTTTCAATAATGTTTCCGCTTATATCGGTAACATACGCAATACCGTTTTTAACGGTTACGGTTTCACCGGGCAATCCGATAACTCTTTTTACAAATATCTGTGTTTCATCATCAGGATAATCAAAAAGAATAATATCATATCTCTCAGGCGATTTGTTAAGATAAGCAATTCTGCTTGCTATAAGTCTGTCGCCCTCTTGAATTGTGTTTAACATTGAGCCTGTCGGAACAACTGCGTTTGCAAAAACAAAGGTTTTTAACAACAGTGCAACTACAACGGCAATTATTATCGGCATTAAAAAATCTATTGTTTCTTTAAGTTTATTTTTGCTATTAGAATTTTTTGACTTTTTATTTGCCGCTGCGGTTTTGGAATTACCATTAACGCTGTCGTCGGCGTTAAGGTTGTTTTCAATTTCGTCAATCTTTTTTGTGGCGCTCATTTCGGAACTTATGGCAGTGTTGAAATATTTTGCTCCGCAGTTGGGGCAGGTAATCCAATCACCATTCTCTATAATTCCGTCAAAGCCGCATTTTTTACATTTCATTAATTATTTGCGCCTCTTTCTTGTCTTTTTAGAAAAGCCTTTGAGTTCGATTATTTCATAATAAGGAACAGCCTTATTAATAATCTTAAAGTTCTCGGTGTTGCTATCAAATTCTGTTGATACAACTGCCTTTGATTTGTCATTATAAGCCGAACAATCAAGCGAATTGTCAATATAAAGCTTTATCATTCTGTTCTTTTCACGAACAACAGTTACTCTGTGGCTTGAATCGCTTATTGTGTTTTCAGATTTCAGTCTGGTTGTTCCAACATTTACGCAAACAAAGCCTTTTTCAATGCCAATCATAATATCGTTGTTTTGGCAGATTGTTCCGTTTTGTCCGTTGTAGTCAAAACTGATAGTGAATTCGTTTGCATTGCCTGTGTCTGAGTATCTTCTGTCCGTTTTTCCGAATTGGAAAATCTTTACTTCAAACGGTGCAAGCGTAAGATTAATTTTATCATTATAATAATACTCGTCTGAGCTTTCAGCGCCGTTTTTGTTGAGAACATTATAACGCTTTACGCCCTCAAGAGTTTCGGGACAGCCCATAAGCTTGTTAAGCGTAAGGGTGAGCGGAGCAGATTCGTTTGTGGGATTTCTCAAAGCGATAACGCCTTCTCCGTCCTCTGTCCAGGAAACAAAGCAGTAAACATTGTTTTCTTTCGGGTTTCCGCCGAGCATCATTGCATTTTTAAGAATGTGATGATTTGTTCTCTGCCAATTAAGAGCCCTTGAGAGTATCTGCCACTTTTCCTCGTTCATCATACTGTCGGAAATGTAAAGCTCATTGAGCGCCGCGCCTCGGCAGGCATTCCAGAATATCGCCTTTTCAAAATCAGCGTCAGTATAATCAAGATGTGCTTCAACACCGTATATAGGCTCGTGGTTGTATAAATGAGACAACGGGAATTGCAATCCTCTTGTAACTATAAAATCATAGTAAACAGAATCTCTGTATGTGATTTCAGAGTCAACCTGAGGCTGTTCGTTCTGAGGATAGTTTTCTGCAAAACCTATATCGCTGCTGTTTTGAAGCCATATTGAATTTACGTACTGTAACAGCCATGGGGACGGGTGTGCATAACAGGTTATGTTAATCCACAAATCCTTGTTCTGTTTTTCACGAACAGCTCTCATTTCTTTGAACACTTTTATCCATCGTTTCCAAAGCTGGGTGACAAAGTACATTTCATGCTCGCCGCCTGTTATATGGTCGTGCTTCGAGTTAAGGCACGGCTTTAAACAGAAACCGTCAAGTTTCCAGTATGCAATGTCGTTTTCCTTTGTTGTTTTAACAAGAAATTCGCCGAGCAGGTCAATATATTTCTTAGAACATACGCATATATCGTTTGCTTCAAGGTTATAATGACCGAAACCGCTTTTTTCTATCTTCTTTGCAAATTTGGACTGCACGGAATATCCGCCTCTCGGGCCGAGCCAGAGACCGAAATTACTTCCGAGACATTTTGTTATATAGCTGAGGTCAAGCAGTCCGTTAGGAAACTTTTTTTGATTGATTTCCCAGAAATCAGCTTTGTAATTGTTCCAGCCGTCATCTATAACATAAGCGTCAATAGGCGGTACACCGTGGTCGGAAAGTTTTTCTTCAACATTGTAAAACGCTGTCTGAATATTATCGGCGTCAATATTCAGCATTTTATCGTACCAAGTGTTGTACTGAATACGAAAATCAGATTTAACGCTTATGCGGTTGATATAATCGAAAAATGCACTGCGAAGTTCGGGAAGGGAAGTGCCTTTCGCCGCGCCCATAACAGTTGTGGGGCAAACCATTTTCTTTTCCGCAGTTTTACCGATATAGTAAATTACCTGACCCCTGCCGTGAATGATAGCGTTTTTAGTGGCTGGAAATTCACAACCGAAAAACAAACTGTCAATATAAAACGGCTGACCGAGATTTGAATAAAACGCGTCTGTCTCGGTAGGGCTTTCGTTTGAAGTGTATGTTGATTTTGAATTGACAATTCCTATGTTTTCAAGAATTATATAGTCAACCTTTTTCGGCTCGCTCTGAGTAAGCGCAATCTGTTTTTCAAGCGTTTCTCCGTCTTTGCCTATGCGGTAGCTCATAGTGACGGTTGTGCCCATTTCCTCGTTGAATCTGAAAAACAGCTTGCCCTCTTTTTCTATGGCTTCGCTTACAGTAAGATTTTTAGAAGAAATGTTGTCTCCGTCTGCAAATCTGATTTCAAATTCGCTTCCGCTTCCGTCAGGTATAAAATCAAGCCCTGAATATGTGTTGGTTATCTGGGAGGCGTAAAGATAGCCGTCCATAACCTTAAATTCTCTTTCAAGATTTTTACTTTTAAGTTTAAACATAGCCGTTACCTTTAATTAGTTGTTTTCGTTGATTTGTTTAAGCGCCTGAGCAAGCTGGTCAGGGCAGGATGTCTGCTTAAAGCCGCATTTTATTCCCTCAAGACTTTCAATAATTTCATCAGTCTTTTTGCCTTTTACAAGTGCGGCGATTCCTTTAAGGTTTCCGTTGCAGCCGCCTGTGAACTTAACATCAAGAATAGTCTTTCCGTCATCCGCAAGTTCAATGTCTATTTTCTGAGAGCAGGTGCCCTTCGTTTTATATGTATAAGTCATATTTATACCTCTTATTATTTAAACTATATTATTATAATTATAATCTATACATATAGTTATTTCAATAACATTTTTGTGAATTTGTAATTATACTATCTTGAAATAGAATTCTCTGTGTGATATGATTGAATTGCTTTTAAAGTGCATATTCAGCGTGCTGGCGTATATGCGGCTGAGCGTTCGCTGTGTGTGCTTAATTTACATACGAAGGGGTAAAAATTATGAAAAAACTCAAAGTCGGTATTATCGGCGCAGGCAGAATCGGTCAGGTTCATGCCAAATCAATTACTTATCACATTCCTCAGGCTGAAATCGTTGCAATTTCAGATATTTATGTTGAGGGTGCAAAGAAAGTTGCTGAAGAACTCGGTATTCCCAATTATTATCAGGATTATCACGAGATTTTAAATAATGATGAAATAGACGCTGTTCTTATCTGCTCATCAACAGATACTCATGCAGACATCGCTTGCGAGGCTGCTGAAGCAGGCAAGCATATTTTCTGCGAGAAGCCTGTTGACCTTACAGTTGAAAAAATCAAAAAGGTTATCGCTGCTGTTGATAAGGCAGGCGTTAAGCTTCAGATTGGATTTAACAGAAGATATGACCACAACTTTGCTCAGATTAAGAATCTTGCAAACGAGGGTAAAATCGGTAATCTTCAAACAATTAAAATCACAAGCAGAGACCCTGAACCTCCGTCAATTGACTATGTTAAGGTTTCAGGCGGTATCTTCCTTGATATGACTGTTCATGATTTTGATATGGCTCGCTTCATCGGCGGCGAAGTTGAAGAGGTTTACGCTAACGCAACCGTCATGGTAGACCCCGAAATCGGTAAAGCAGGCGATGTTGATACTGCACTTGTTGCTCTTAAATTCAAGAGCGGCGCAATCGGCGTTATTGACAACTGCCGCAGAGCTGCTTACGGTTATGACCAGCGTCTTGAAGTATTCGGCTCAAAGGGTCAGGCTTCTGCCGCTAACGATACTCCTACTCATGTTTCATTTATTGATGAAAACGGCAAAACAACAGATAAGCCGCTTTACTTCTTCCTCGAAAGATATATGCAGTCTTTCACAGATGAAATGACACAGTTTATCGACTGCGTAGTTAATGACAAGCCCACTCAGACAACTGTTTATGACGGACTCGAGGCACTTCGTCTCGGTCTTGCTGCAAAGAAATCTGTTGCAGAACACAGACCCGTTAAACTTTCTGAAATCGAGGGCTGATATATGAAAAGAGAAAGACTTACTATGTCCCAGGCACTTGTCAAGTTCCTTGATAACCAGTACATAGAGTGCGATGGGGTTGAAACAAAATTTGTTTCGGGTATTTTCGGCATTTTCGGCCACGGATGCGTTGTCGGCGTAGGTCAGGCTCTTGAACAGGGCGGTCATAATCTCAAATTTTATCAGGGTAAAAACGAGCAGAATATGGCTCTTGCCGCTGTTGCATATGCAAAGCAGATGGACAGAAAGGCAATCATTCCCTGCGTTTCTTCAATCGGTCCAGGTGCAACCAATATGGTTACCGCCTGCGGATGTGCCACGGCAAACAGAATTCCGCTTCTCGTTCTTCCAGGCGACACATTTGCCTGCCGTCAGCCTGATCCTGTTCTTCAGCAGGCTGAGTTTTTTGACAACTATGGCAGAACGGTTACGGATGCTTTCAAGGGTGTTTGCCATTATTTTGACAGAATTGTAAGACCCGAACAGCTTATGACAGCGTGTATTAACGCTATGCGTGTTCTCACAGACCCTGCTGATACAGGCGCAGTTTGCCTTGCAATGCCGCAGGATGTTGAAGGCGAAGCTTACGATTATCCCGAACATTTCCTTCAAAAGCGTGTATGGCATCTTGACAGACGCCCCATTACCGCTTCTCAGCTTGAAAGAGCAACCAAGCTTATTAAAGAAGCTAAAAAGCCCATTATCGTGTGTGGCGGCGGCGTTCGTTACAGCGGTGCTGAAAAACAGCTCCTTGAATTTGCGGAAAAATATAATGTTCCGATTTCCGAAACACAGGCTGGCAGAAGCCTTGTTGCTTGGAATCATCCGCTCAATCTCGGCGGTATCGGCGTAACAGGCGGTAAAGCTGCTAATGTTATTGCAAAAGATGCAGACCTTGTTATCGGTGTCGGCACAAGATTTACAGACTTTACAACATCTTCTAAGTGGCTTTTCAATGAAAACAGAAAAGTACTTGCTATAAATGTTTGTCCGTTTGACGCTTATAAAATGGATGCAGAAGCAGTTATTGCAGATGCAAGAGAGGCTCTTTCTGCTCTCATTGACAGCTGTGAAGGTTATAAAACAGAATACACAAACGAGGTTGCAGAAGCTAAAAAAGAGTGGGATGCTATTGTTGACGAGTATTACAGCACTGAGCTTCCTGGCGGTCTCAATCAGACACTCGCTCTCGGTATCATAAACGAGTTTATGGGCGACGAGGATGTAGCAGTCGGCTCATCAGGTTCTCTTCCGGGCGATATGCAAAGACTTTTCCGTCCCAAAAACAGGGGCACATATCATATGGAATACGGCTATTCCAATATGGGTTATGAGGTTAACGGTGCTCTCGGAGTTAAAATGGCTAAGCCCGAAGCTGAAGTTTATACTTTCTGCGGCGACGGCTCATTCCTTATGGGTCATTCAGAGCTTTACACCTCGCTACAGGAAAACCTTAAAATTAATGTATGCGTTTTTGACAATATGGGCTGGGGATGTATTGAAAATCTTCAAAACAATCAGGGAACGGATACTTTCGGAACAGTCTTCCGTGCAAGAAATCCTGTAACGGGTATGCTTGACGGTGATGAGATTGCTATTGATTTTGCAAAAATCGCAGAGGGATACGGCGCTAAGGGTTACACAATCCGCACATCAGACGAGCTTCGTGCCGCTCTTGAGGACGCTAAAAAGCAGAATCGTTCTGTTGTTTTCGATATTAAAGTGCTTCCCAAAACAATGACACCTGGTTTTGAATCATGGTGGCGTGTAGGCGTTGCAGAAGTTTCAAAGAGCGAAACAGTTGCAGCCGCTTATGAGGATATGCAGAAGAATATCGCAAAAACATTTGATTATTAATATATTTGAAAGGTAAAAATTTATGCTTAATCCAAATAAAGTAAAACTTGCTATTGCGCCCATCGGCTGGACTAATGACGATATGCCAGACCTCGGCGCTGAAAATACATTTGAGCAGTGCGTAAGCGAAATGGCGCTTGCAGGATATAAGGGAAGTGAAATCGGAAATAAATATCCGAGCGACCCCAAAGTGCTCAAAAAATATCTCGACATTAGAGGACTTCAGATTTGTAATGCGTGGTTCTCTTCATATCTTACCTCAAAGCCTTATGAGGAAACCATTGAGGCTTTCAAGGCTCATTGCGACAAGCTTTATGAACTCGGCGCAAAGGTAATCGGCGCATCTGAGCAGGGCAATTCAATTCAGGGTTGTCTTGATAAGTCAATTCTTGATGAAAAGCCGTATTATACAGACGAGGAGTGGGCTGTTGTTGCTAAGGGCTTCAATGAAATGGGCGCTTATGCAAAGTCAAAGGGTATGTATTTCACCGTTCATCATCATATGGGAACAGGTGTGCAGACAGTTGAGGAAATCGATAAGCTTATGGAGCTTACAGACCCTGAACTTGTATATCTTCTCTTTGACAGCGGTCACCTCACTTTTGCAGGTATCGACCCCGTACCCGTACTTAAAAAGTATATCAATCGTGTTAAGCATGTTCATCTTAAAGATGTTCGTATGGATGTTTATAACAATCAGGTTGTTCCCAATCATATGAGTTTCCTTGACGCTGTTCGTGCAGGCGTGTTTACTGTACCAGGTGACGGCGATGTTGACTTCAAGCCTATTTTTGATATTCTCGAAGAGAATAATTATGAGGGCTGGGTAGTTGTTGAGGCTGAACAGGACCCTGCAAAGGCAAATCCGTTTGAATATGCTGTAAAAGCAAGAAAATACATTGCTGAAAACACAGGACTTTAATTTAATTATTTAAAAATTATTTGTTGTAAAATCAGAAACGCTGCTTTTTTTGCGGCGTTTCTTTTTTTACTCTTGACTTTAGCGTGCTAATACGGTAAAATGAACATATCAAATCTATGGAGGACTTGTTATGAAGAAAATTAAAAAGATTGTTGCAGTGCTTCTTTCAGTGCTGTTTGTTGCAAGTTGTTTTGCTGCGTGCTCTAAATCACAGACTGCCGAAACATCAAGCGACCTTGAATACATAAAGAATAAGGGTACAATGGTTATCGGTATTACTGAATATGAGCCGATGAACTATTATGTTAAGGATGAGAACGGAAAAAATGTTCTTACAGGCTTTGATACTGAATTTGCTCAGGAAGTTTGCAAAAGACTCGGCGTTGAGGCTGAATTTATTGTAATCGACTGGGATAACAAAATTCTTGAAATAGACGCTAAAAGCGTTGATGCAGTATGGAACGGTATGACCCTTACGGATGAAGTTACATCTTCAATGAGCTGTTCAGACCCGTATGTTAAAAACGCTCAGGTGCTTGTTATGGACAAGGACAAAATCGGCAACTACACAACTGTTGAAAGCCTTTCAGAACTCACATTCGCAGCTGAGTCAGGCTCAGCAGGCGAAGCTGCTCTTGCTGATGCAGGTCTTGCTGATAAATGCACGGCTGTTGCCGCTCAGTCAGACGCTCTTATGGAAGTTGCAAGCGGTTCTGTTGACGCATGTGTAATTGATATTACAATGGCTAATTCAATGACAGGCGAGGGCACAAGCTATAAAAATCTTGCTTCCGGTCTTGAACTCACTTCTGAGGAATACGGCATCGGTTTCAGAAAAGGTTCTGATGTTACAGCAGAGGTTAATAAGATTATCGCTGAAATGAAGGCAGACGGTTCTCTTCAAGAGCTTGCTGATAAATATTCACTCACTTTCGCATAATAAATAATCATAAAAATGAAAGGGCAGAAGGCGAAAGCCTCCTGCCCGAATTTTCGTGAAAGGTATTTGTTTTATGGATACGCAGTTATTTATTGAGGTAACGAAAAGCCTGCTCGAGGGTCTCGGTGTTACCGCAAAGCTGTTTTTTCTGACTTTAGTTTTTGCTCTCCCGCTCGGACTTATAGTCAGCTTTGGCTCAATGAGCAAAATTAAAATAATTAAATATATTACTAAAGCATTTGTATGGGTGATCAGAGGTACTCCGCTTATGCTTCAGCTTATCGTTGTTTATTACGGCCCCGGTCTTATTTTTAAGATGGATTTGATGGAGCGTTTTGACGCTGTATTGATTGCCTTTGTTATTAACTATTCCTGCTATTTCTCTGAAATTTACAGAGGAGGAATAGAGTCAGTACCAAAGGGGCAGTACGAGGCTGGACAGGTTCTCGGAATGACTAAATCGCAGATTTTCTTTAAGGTGGTTTTGTTTCAGGTTATCAAGAGAATTGTTCCTCCTATGAGTAACGAAATCATCACTCTTGTAAAAGATACATCGCTTGCAAGAATTATTGCCGTTTATGAGATTATTTGGATGGCGCAGACTTATATCAAAATGGAAGGTCTTATTTGGCCTCTGTTCTACACAGGCGCATTTTATCTTATATTCTGCGGTATTCTTACTTTGCTGTTCAGCTACATCGAAAAGAAAATGGATTATTATAAGGGTTAAATTATGGCTATACTTGAAATTAACAATATTAAAAAGAGTTTCGGTTCAAACGAGGTGCTTAAGGGAATATCATTTTCTCTTGAAGAAGGCGAGGTACTGTCTGTTATCGGTTCTTCGGGAAGCGGTAAAACAACACTCCTTCGTTGTATGAACTTCCTTGAAAGAGCGGACGAGGGCACTATACTTGTTGACGGCAATGTGATTTTTGACGCTTCTGACAAAAGAAAATTATCTGAAAAAGAGATAAGAAAAAACAGGCTAAATTTCGGTCTTGTTTTTCAGGACTTTAACCTCTTTCCTCAGTATAATGTTCTTGAAAATCTTGTGCTTGCGCCTAAACTTCTCGCAAAGGAAGACCCCGATTATAAGCACAATAAAAAACAGATAAATGAAGAGATTGAGAATAAAGCGCTTTCTCTGCTTGAAAAGGTTGGTCTTTCCGATAAAAAAGACGCTTATCCCTGCGAGCTTTCTGGCGGTCAGAAACAGCGTGTTTCAATAGCAAGAGCGCTTTGCCTCTCTCCGAGGGTGCTTTTCTTTGATGAGCCCACCTCCGCGCTTGACCCTGAGCTAACAGGCGAAATATTAAAGGTTATCAAAAGCCTTGCGGCGGACCGTATGACTATGGTTATCGTAACACACGAAATGCGTTTTGCGCACGATGTTTCTGATAAGGTAATCTTTATGGATGACGGAGTTATTCTTGAAGAGGGAACACCTCAGCAGGTATTTGAAAATCCCAAATATGAGAGAACAAAGGAATTTCTCCTCTCATACGAAAAATAAATTTAACAATAAGCAAAATAAAACCGCAGTCATTGACTGCGGTTTTTTGTGTGCCGATTATTTCTTTTTGAAAGAAAACTTTTTGCTTTTAGTTTTCTTCTTTTTATCGTTGGTGTCGTCTTCGGATTTAGGCTCTTCAAGAGTATTCCAAAGGTGAATTCTTCCAGTGTCATTGAAAGCTTTTAATGTCATAATCGAAATCGGAACAATAAACATTCCGAGGAAACCGAAAAGTTTAAGACCAAAATACAGTCCTGCAAGTGTGATAAGGGGATTTACGCCGAGTGTATCGCCCACGATTTTAGGCTCTATATACTGCCTTATAACTGTTATTACGGCGTATATTATAAGCAAGCCTACTGCCTGCGGAACATTTCCCATAACAAGAGAAATTATAGCCCACGGAATTAGTATTCCTCCGGAGCCTGCAACGGGCAGAATGTCGAAAATACAAATGGCAAGAGCAATAAGATAAATATAGCTGTTGCTCATAATTCCCACTGCGCTCATAATAGTGAAACCTATTGAAAGCTCGCAGAAAGTTATAAACATTATAATTCCGTACGCTCTTATCATTTTGAGAATTGTGTGCGAAAATACTTGTTTTATTTCAACAAGGATATTTTTTTTGTTTTCGGGAAGCTGAAGCTGAATAAATTTTACAACTCTGTCGTAATCTTTTGTGAAAAGAATCCATGCAACAATTCCGATTACTATGCCGATTATAGCTGAGGGCACATTTTTAGCAACATTGTAAATGCCTGTAACACCTGTAGTTATGGTGTTTGTAATAGTGCCGGTATCAATGCCCAGAGCCGTAAGGTCAAAACCGTTTACAAGATTGCCGATTACTTCTGTTATCTTTTGAGATACTGCTGTGTAAATTCCGTCAGGCAGAAAGCTGAGTGATTTGAGCAGCATTTCTTGTAGATCTTCAAGAAAATGTGGTAAATCCGACAACTGCGTAGTAAGGTAATTTACAAATTCTTTTATCTCAGCGCCCAAGTTATATAAAATAAGTATTATAGGTACAAGAATAACAAGAATTGTAAACAGTACAAGCAGTACGGACCACAACGCATGGCATTTGTTTTTTGTCAACTTGTCAAGCTTTCTAAGAGGTCTTTGCATAATTACTGCAAAGAAAAACGAAAGCAAGAACGGGGCCGTAAGCCAGAATAGGTATTTAAAAAATACGAAAACAATTCCGAGCACTGCGCCTAGGAACAAAAGTTCAATTAAAAAGGCACGCTTTTTTTCTGTTTTTTCACTCATAATTTAATCCTTTTAAATTAGTGTTATTGAATACTTATATACATATTCTATTACAATAATATAGTAATAAACTTTATTAATCAAGAATTATTTAAAAAATTTAAAATTTGTACTTGCATATTTATATAAGAAGTGATATTATATCTAAAGTGTGTTTCACAACAATACAACTGTGTACGGGTGGTGGACAAAATGGCGAAAATTAAATATCTTCTTATTAATGAAGAGTTGCTGCCCGATGTCTACTCAAAAGTTATAAAAGCTAAAGCACTTCTTGCTTCCGGCGATGCCGCAAATGCAACAAAAGCGGCACAAATGGCGGGATTGTCAAGGTCTGCATATTATAAATATAAGGACGGCGTTTTTGAGTATAATCCTCAAAATGACGGCGAAATGCTTACTCTTTCGCTAAAGCTTTTGGATACTAAGGGCGTTTTGTCAGCAGTTACAAACGAATTGTATCTTGTGGGCGCAAATGTGCTTTCTATAAATCAGAAAGTACCCGAAAACGGAATTGCCGATGTTCAGCTTACTGCGTATATATCGGAAATGACTGTTGATGAAGATTCTCTCATCTCAAAACTAAAGGAGATAAACGGCGTTAAAACCGTAAATATAAATATTTAACACAAAACTCATTTTAGGAGGTTTAAATTATGAAAGTAGCGGTTATGGGCTACGGTACCGTAGGAAGCGGTGTAGTAGAAGTAATAGAATCGCACGCAAAAACGATTGCCAAAAGAACAGGCGGCGAGGAACTTGAGGTTGCAAAAATTCTTGATCTCAGAGATTTCCCCGGAGATCCGCACGAGGATCTTTTCACAAAGGATTTCAACGATATTCTCAATGACCCTGAAATCAAGGTTGTTGCTGAAACAATGGGAGGAGTTAATCCTGCTTTTGATTTCACAATGAAACTCATCAAGGCAGGAAAATCCGTTGTTACATCAAATAAGGAGCTTGTTGCGCAGAAGGGTCTTGAAATTCTTTCTGCTGCCCGTGAAAGCGGCACAAACTATATGTTTGAAGCAAGCGTTGGCGGCGGTATTCCGATTATTCGTCCCATGTGGCAGTGCCTTACAGCTAATAATATCGAGGGTATCGCAGGTATTCTCAACGGCACAACAAATTTCATTCTCACAAGAATGATTGAGGATGATATGAGCTTTGACGATGCTCTTAAACTCGCTCAGGATAACGGATACGCTGAAAAAGACCCCACAGCTGATATTGAGGGTCATGACGCCTGCAGAAAGGTTTGTATCCTTGCTTCACTTGCATTTGGCAAGCATGTTTATCCGAGCCAGGTTGCTACTGAGGGTATTTCAAATATCGCAAGAGAAGATGTTTCTTATATTCATTCAGGCGGCGGAGTTATCAAACTCCTCGGTCAGATTAAATATATAGATGATAATAATATTGCGGCGTTTGTAAGCCCCGCTGTTGTTTATAACGGCAGTCAGCTTGCAAGTGTAAGCGATGTTTTCAACGCCATTCTTGTAAGGGGCGACGCTGTCGGCGATGTATGCTTCTACGGCAGAGGCGCAGGTAAGCTTCCCACAGCTTCCGCTGTTGTTGCCGATATGGCAGACTGCGCAACTCATGTTGAGAAGCGTAAAGTATTCGGCTGGGGTCCCGGTGAAGAGGATTATGTTGTTGATTACAAAACTCAGATTGAAATGCCGTTCTATGTAAGAGCAAAGCTTTCTGAACACGATGTTCTCAGCAAATTCCATAATGTAAAATTCCTTTCAAGAAAGGGTCAGCCGTCAGACGAAGTTGCATTTATCACAGATTCTATGACAGAAAAGAAGCTTGATGAAAAGCTTGACGGCGTAGAAGTTCTCAATATTATCAAAGTAACAAATTATTAATTCGGAGGATAATTTTCAATGGCACTTATAGTTCAGAAATTCGGCGGCTCTTCTGTTGCGGATGCTGCCCGAGTAATGAATGTTGCCCGCATAGTAACAGACACCTATAAGGCGGGTAACGATGTCGTTGTTGTTGTTTCTGCTCAGGGTGATACAACGGACGACCTTATTGAAAAAGCAAAAGAAATAAACAGTAATCCCGCAAAGCGTGAAATGGACCAGCTTCTTGCGGCAGGTGAGCAGATTTCAATCTCTCTTCTTGCAATGGCAATCGAAAGCCTTGGTTTCCCGGTAGTTTCACTTCTCGGCTGGCAGGCAGGATTTAATACTAACTCTGTTTACGGTGCGGCTCGTATTAAGAATATTAAAACAAACCGCCTTCAGGCAGAGATTGCAAAGCATAATATATGCGTTGTTGCAGGCTTCCAGGGTATTAACAGATATGACGATTTAACTACTCTCGGCAGAGGCGGTTCTGATACATCAGCCGTTGCTATTGCTGCGGCACTCCATGCCGATAAATGCCAGATTTTCACAGATGTTGAGGGCGTTTATACAGCAGACCCGAGAAAGGTTGAGGGCGCTAAAAAGCTTGAAGAAATCACTTATGACGAAATGCTTGAGCTTGCAACTCTCGGCGCACAGGTTCTCAACAACCGTTCTGTTGAAATGGCTAAAAAATATTCAGTTGAACTTGAAGTTCTTTCATCATTAAATCCCATTCCGGGAACTATCGTTAAGGAGAAGGTAAAAATGGAAAAAATGCTTATCAGAGGTGTAACAAAAGACACAGATGTTGCCCTTATTTCAGTTGTTGGTCTTGATGACAATCCGGGTGTAGCTTTCAGAGTATTCTCAAAGCTTTCACAGAAAAATATCAATGTAGATATTATTCTTCAGTCAGTAGGCAGAGACGGTACAAAAGACCTCACTTTCACTGTATCAAAGGATAACGGCCCTGTTGCTATTGAAGCACTCAAGGAAATGGAGGGCGTAGGCGATAGAGAATTTAAGTGCTCAACTGATGTTGCAAAAGTTTCTATTGTAGGCGCAGGTATGGAATCTCATCCCGGTACTGCTTCTAAGATGTTTGAGGCTCTTTATGCTCAGAATATCAATATTCAGATGATTTCAACTTCAGAAATCAAGATTTCAGTAATCATCAACGCTGAGGACGCTGACAGAGCTGTAAGCGCTGTTCACAAGGCATTTATCCCCAACGACTAATATCTATAAATTGCAAAAAGTAAAGCCCTGTTCATTGCTGAACAGGGCTTTGTTGCGCTCGAAATTTAAAATCGTTATATTTATATATCTTGACAACAGATCGATTTAATGTAATTATTTTATATATTGAAATATTAGTTTGTAACGGTGCAATTTTATGAATAAGGCTATTGAAATATTCGGAAATCACATATATTCTCTTGCGCAGAAAAAGCCCGAAAAGGCGCTCAAAGAGTTGTCTTTTGTTTTTACTGCCGCAGGACTTCAATGTAAATATTTTCCCACAAAACTCCTTTTGCCTGCAAGGCAGTATATGCAGTGGGCGGCGGCAGATTCAGCCATAAAGCCTTTAAATAAAGGGGATAAAGCAGCTGTTGTAAGTCTGTATCTGCCCTGTGAAATTCTGCACGCAATGGGCGTTTATCAGCTTTTTCCCGAGGCGCTTGCCTGCTATCTTGCGGCGGCGGGAAGCGAAAGAATATTTATTGAAACAGCAGAAAATAACGGAGCACCGAAAACGCTGTGTTCTTATCATAAATCTTTTATCGGTATGGCTGAAACAGGAGTGCTCCCCAAACCTAAATTTGTAATCAACACAAGCCTTGCGTGCGATGTAAACCATTTGTCTTTCAGGCGTGTTGCCGAATATTACGGCGTGCCGCATTTTATGATTGATGTGCCGTCCGTTTACAGCGAATCAAACCTATGTTATGTGGAAAATCAGCTTCGTGAAATGGTCGCTTTTATAGAGAAAAACAGCAGTTTCACACTTGATGAAAACAAACTTTTGAAAGTAGTTAAAAGAAGCAAGAACACAATAGAAAATTTCAGAAAAATAATAGAATTGAAGAAGGATAGATATCTCTCAGACGAAATGACTTCTCAGATGCTCTCCGTGTTTGCAACTCATGTTATGCTCGGCACAGAAGAGGCTGAAAAGTACAGCAGGGATATGATTTCTCAGCTTTCTGCCATGCCCAAAGAGCGCAAGGGCGTGCGCCTTATGTGGGTGCATACTCTTCCTTATTGGCAGGATGCACTGCGTAATCTTATAAATTTTACGGATAGGTGCGAAATAGTTGCGTGTGATATGGTGTTTGACGCTCTTGATGTGAACCTCGATGAAGAAAACCCATACCGTTTTATGGCTGACAGACTTCTTCGCAACACAGTCAACGGCAGCAGGGAAAACAGGGTTAACGCCGTTCGTAAATATGCTAAAGAACTTGATGCTGACGGAATTGTGTGGTATTGCCATTGGGGATGCAAGCAGACGGCGGGTGCAAGCGCATACGCTAAAGAAATATTTGAAAAAAACGGCTTTCCCACCCTTGTGCTTGACGGTGACGGCTGTGACTCTCAGAATGTTAACGACGGTCAGACGGTGACAAGAATGCAGGCATTTCTTGAACTTTTGGAGAACAGAAAATGATTGGATATAACTGTAAATACACGCCAGTTGAAATTCTTGCAGGCTTCGGCGAAAAGTGTGAACTTATGAATAAGGAAGCCGAAAATTTCAATTATTCCTCAAATATTCTTCACCCTAATATGTGCTCTCACGCCAAGGCGATGCTTGAGGAAATTCATTCAGGCGTTTTTGATAAACTTGTCTTTATGAATTGCTGTGACAGTTCAAGGCGTGCGGCAGACGCTGTTATGAATGATAAGTCAAAGTTTACATATTGTTTTGACTTGCCAACCTGCTCATCTGCCTGCGGCGTGGAAAAGCTGAAAAACGATTTGATAGATTTTATTAGCTTTTATGAAAATCAAACAGGTAAAAAATTCGATGTTCAGTTATTTCTGTCATCGTTTAATGATGAAAATTGTGTACCCAAAGGAAAATATATAGCCGTACTCGGAGCAAGAAGCAGTAAAACCCTTTTAGACGCCGCTGAAAAATGCTTTGGTTCAATGGAAATCTACGATTTAACCTGCGCTCAAAACAGGTCTGTTAAACCTATTGACGCAAAGGCAGACGAGCCTCTTGAAGAGATTATGTTAAAGTATACAAAGGCTCTTTTTTCTCAGACTCCTTGTATGAGAATGCAGGATATTCGTTCAAGAGAAATGCTTGCAGAAAACGAAAACTGCGCAGGAATTATTTACAGCACAATTAAGTTTTGCGACTATTACGATTTTGAATATTCACGCCTTAAAAATCTTAAAACTCCGATTATAAGAATTGAAACGGATTTTACAAATCAGTCATACGGACAGTTACTCACAAGGCTTGAGGGCTTTGCGGAAACCGTTTGCAAAACAAATGTCAGAAAGGCAAAAGGGGATATGAGAGGTAAATATTTTGCAGGTATAGACAGCGGCTCAACTTCAACAGAACTTGTTGTTATTGATGAAAACAAAAATATTGTAAAAAATGTTATGGTGCGCACGGGTGCAAATGCCGCTCAGGGTGCAAAAAACGCGCTCCAAAAATCAGGTATAGCCTTTGATGATATTTCATATATAGTTGCAACTGGCTACGGCAGAAAAAATATTGATTTTGCAAACGACGATGTTACGGAAATAACTTGCCATGCAAAGGGCGCCGAGCATTTGTGCAAAGGTGTAAAAACAATTATCGACATCGGAGGACAGGACAGCAAAGTTATCAGCCTTGACGAAAACGGCGGGGTAACGGGATTTGTTATGAACGATAAATGTGCCGCAGGTACGGGCAGATTCCTCGAAAATATGGCAAAAGTGCTTGAACTTGATATGAGCGAAATGGCTAAAATAGGGTTGAATTATAAAAACGACTTAACCATATCGAGTATGTGCACTGTTTTTGCCGAAAGTGAGGTCGTTTCACTTATTGCAGAGAATTACTCGGTTGAGGATATAGTCCACGGATTAAACAAAAGCGTAGCCGTAAAAACGAATACGCTTCTCTCAAGCGCAAAGGATAAGAGCAAAGTTATGATGACGGGCGGCGTTGCAAATAACAAGGGAGTTGTTTCGGAACTTGAAAAGCTTCTTAAAACAAAAATATTTATTCCTGAAAATCCTGAGTTTTGCGGCGCTCTCGGCGCTGCTTTGATTGCGGCAGAGTAAATTGTTGGGTTTAGCGTGGGTTTTCATCACTTGACATCTTATATATTATAATATCTAATTAGTTAATTAAA
>ERZ1027013.16-NODE-16-length-83629-cov-71.571194_pt1 | contig 83629 bp, 87 predicted proteins | sample MGYA00519446_ERZ1027013 | MGnify/ENA primary metagenome ERZ1027013 (study PRJEB26926, sample SAMN06164699) | human gut metagenome | biome: ENVO:00009003; feature: ENVO:2100002; material: ENVO:00002003 | host: Homo sapiens | place: USA | collected 2012 ... | reverse complement strand
TTTGTTGCTCAGGCACTTATAAATAATGTTAAACTATAGTGTTGCGGAATTAAGGACCTTCTATTTTCTCATTCAACAATAGGATTTCATTGTTCAACTGATTTTGAATACCAGCGAGAATCAAATTTTGTGTATTTTCAAACATTTCAGAAGCATCCTTCTTTTCCTTTTTCAAATCATCTCGCTTTTTGTAACCAGCTATTGATTTTTCTTTATCTCCAATATCCTTTCTTAACTCTATCAATTTATCCAAAACAACTTTGCTTGCATTGTTTATTGTAACGACAGAATCTATCTCCTTTTTTAGTACTTCCTCCTCTTGCTCAATTGTTAGAATTAGATTTTGCTCCTTTTTTATTTCTCCAAAGATAGTACTATGGAGTTCATTTACCAATCCTTCATGAAACTTATTGACTTTCTCGACTTCTATTATATTTACAGAAGGAAAGTATCCTTTTAGTTTTTCTACGTTTATTGTAACTTTACTTTTTAGTTTTCCTATATTAGCTTGCAACTTACCCAATTTATTTCTGTGTGAAACTTTCATTGCTAAAAGTTTTGCCAACTCATCTTTTAACACTGATATTTTCTGAAACTGAATAGGGGTTAATGTAGATGTATCTGTCAATAATTGATGCTCAAGATTCTGGCATTCAACCAATAGCCTTTCAACCTCTTTTTGTGCTATCTGCACATCACTTTTCTTCGAATATGCATTAACAAAATTCATCTTAGCAGCATTACAGAAAGACTTGTATCTTTCTTCACTATGCTTTTTAGCTTCAACTCTACTTTGTATCTCTGGATATTTACCAAAAGTCTTGATCAAACATAATATGGAGTCAGAAATTGATTGTTTAGAAAAACTGCTCAACACTAATTTTTCATCGTAATTACTTTTTCCATAAATACGAGAATACAACCCAACCAACTCTCTAAAAGATATATTCTTTTCAGCAATACAATAATCATATAGAAGACGTTTTTTATATTCTTCCAAAGTTATTTCCTGCTTATCATTGTAAGACTCATCCGTTATGAATATTGTTTGACTTTGTTCGGTTTTTCTTTTGAAATAGAACAACTCCCCGTTAAATTCCAAACAAAAGCAAATTTCATGTTGTCCAATATGATCAATAACATCACTTTTTATGTAAGTGTCACCTCCAAAGACATAATCTATAATTAGAAGCATTGTGCTTTTACCTATAGAATTTGAAGCATTATTGTCACCTAAAACAACATTTAAACCTTTATGAAACTTGATTGTCTTTTGTTTTATAACTGAACTATATATTTCCTTTAACATGATTTCTCTATAAAATAACATGAATTACATTTAATGGACTGTATAGCGTAGAGGCAAGTTAATGCATCTATAAAATCCACCATATCGATAAGCGGCAGAGAAGATTTCAGCTCATTCAGAAAAATTCCTTTCGCTGGAATATGCTCCATTATTTTGAACATTATTCCTATTATACTCTCTGGCACTGTATACAATTTATCGGGATAATTTTCCATAAACATCACAATTTTGAATAAAATAAGAAACAATAATTCGAGCAACACTATTTGCACATTGAGTCTTTTTCTTTACCCATTGAACAAGAGTCTCAAAAATGTCCTCTTGATCTAACTGTTGCCTCACCGCCTGACAATAAGAATGTTTAAAAGACGAAGCTATCGCTTCAAAGCTAGCATTATCTAAACTTTTAAACAAGTCCTTTATATACAAGAAATAGCTTGACACAAGCCCTTCAACATCATTACAAAGAAGATTATTAAATGGAATTTTCTCTTTTATGCTCATCACGTTATACGAAAGTGGCTCACATTTAGAAAGAGCATCATTATCTGTTGCCAATGAAGATATTTTTTTAACTACGTCAAATAGTTCATTTTCTATCATATTATGTGATAAATCTGTTTTTGCATTGCTGCTTTTTAATAACTTCTTTTTCAAGTTTAGCATGTCATTGTACTTTTCGACAGTTTTATGTTCGTCGTACTCTTTATGACAATCTCGACACAGTGCTATTTTGTTTTCAAAACACTCAGAGTCATCTCCCAACACCTCCACATCTGCCAGTATTTTCTTTTCTTCTTCAGTGGGTTTATTAGGGAAAATGTGAGCTATCTCATATAACTTTTTCTTGTCAGCAGAAAAATTCATGATAGCTTTTCCACATTTAGGACAACAATTTTCCACCTCTAAGACATATCGCAAACTTTCATTTCCTTTTGGATTTTTTCTTTCTATGCAATATGTCGCTACATTTATTGTTCTTCCATTGTGTATCATTATTTCATCAATTGTTTCATTACATCTTTTCTCAAAAATTCATCACTCTTTCAGCCCCTCTTGACATCAGTAGAAGGGTATCTCAGCATCGCCGCATACCCTCCAATCACCCCATAACAAACCAGCGGTATGAGAAAGGCAATCGCCATACTGCCCGTAGTATCCGCTATATACCCCATGATTACAGGAGCAACCGCTCCACCCACTATCGTCATGATAAGCAATGAAGAGGCAAGTTTGGTCTTTGTACCCGCATCCCTCAATGCCAGCGAGAAGATAGTCGGAAACATGATGCTCTCTCCCAGATACAGGGCGAAGAACGCAATGAGAGATAAGGTTCCGCTACATACCACTACAATCAGTGTGGCTACAAAGGTGAGGATGGCACAGACTAGCAGCACCAGCCTTGGCTGGATATAATTCATAATGACACCACCAGCCAACCTGCCGATAAAGAACAGACCCATTCCGCCAAAGGCGAGATACAGACTGGCAGTCTGCTTCTCTATATGAATACTCTCCTCAGCATAGTTGATGAAGAAACTGTTCACACCCGTCTGGGCAGCCACATAAAGAAACAAGGTCAGCATACCGAAACCGAATGCCATCACTCGCATCGGCTTCTCCTCTACCATCTCGTTCGTATCCGCCTCATGCGCTCTCTTTGGGTCAGGCAACTTGATCCTTGACAGAACCAGTGCCACAGAAAGCACGAAAATACCCACCAGGGCATAAGGGATAGCGATGTTGACACCCGAGAACAGAAGCTGACCGCCTACCAGCGGTCCCACAATCCATCCGATACCATTGAGTGACTGCGACAGGTTGATTCTGCTCTCCGCCTTGTCAGGATGTCCCAGTACCGTAGTATAAGGATTCGCACTCGTTTCCAGACAGGTCAGTCCGCATCCTATCACAAACAGCGACAGAACGAAGAAGTAGAAACTGTTGATCCTGCTTCCCGGTATGAACATCAGAGCACCGATACCGAAGAGAACAAGTCCTGTTATCACTCCCCTCCTGTAGCCCCACTTCCGGATAATCCATCCGGCAGGGAGTGCCATCAGAAAGTAGGCACCATAGACAGCAGCCTGCGTCAAGGCCGACATTGCTTTGCTGATATGGAACGACTCCTGGAAATGCGGATTCAGCACCTCGAGGATGCCATGGGCAAAGCCCCACATGAAGAAGAGACTGCTGATGATGAGGAAGGGTACCAGATAGTTATGCCCTTCGTATCTGAAGATGGATGGCTTCGTCATGATTCTCTGCAAATTTGAGACTGTCCTTTACTACCAGTGCCAGATAACCGCCGCCACCGGCTCCCGGCATCTTCCATGCCAGAACCTCCTCCATGCTGCTGTAGCGGTCAATCATCGGCTGCACACTTGCCTCCGGTTCTATCACACCATTGATAGACGGATTCACCATACCCGGGAACATCGCAATCTGGGCCTCGAAAGATGCCCTGTATGCTGCAGCAAAGGCATCAAGGTCGTGCGCCAGAATCGCCTTCCAGCAGACATCAGCTACATCAGCCAGCGCCTTCACCTTCTCAGGCGTGATATCCTTACCTTCCACCACACTGCATCCCGGTCTTCTCGGTTCCATCGGAATCATCACCAGATGGTCTTCCAGGAAACGGAGAGTCATCTCATCCTGCGTACTCTCTATCTTCTCCGGCCAGAAGTTATTGTCATAATAATGACGCACCAGACCGGGAACACAGATACCGATAGAATCCTGGGCACCCGAGATGATACCATCGTGACGCTCCGGATTGTTCTCGAAGCAGAATACCAGTCGGGCAAGCATCTCCGGATCCATCTTCGGCAACTTCACCGGCCATATCTTCTGAATCATCTTACGGGTAGAGGTAGACAGACCGCAGCGGTCGCGCACCTCAAAGGTCGGTTCCAGCGAGATGGTAATCGCCCATCCCGGATGATACATGCTTACATAAGGCTGGTCAATCCAAGTACCAGCCAGATCCAGACGGGTAGGAATCCCCACTTCCTGTGCCGAATTCTCAGATACGTTCAATAACGCCTTCTTCAAGCCAGAAGAAGACCGCGCCTTCAAACCAGCATGAGGCGTGCGCTGGAGTTCGATATATTCTATGCCCCTTTCCTTACAGATCCTACGTTTCTCATCAGACCCACCTTCAGCGTTCACCACAAACACGTCCGGTTTCACCTTATCAAGAGTCGGCAGGAAGTCGATGACTCCGCTTCCTTCATTGATATACGCATCCTTCACCGCCTTGATATTCTTGACCATGAATAGCCTTTCCTCCTGCGGGAACATAGGCTTGCGATGCTTATACTCCAGATAAGTAGCATCCGATCCGATACCCACATACAGGTCACCATACTGTGATGCCTGCTGGAAAAACTCCATATGACCAGAATGTAGCAGGTCATAGCAACCGCTTACAAAAACTTTTTTCTTCATTATGATTATCATTGATAATCGAAGTGCAGATTGTCATCCTCATCTAGCTGATTACCTATCTGCATCTCGACAAACATAAACAGAGTTATTTCAATTGATTATTTAATTAATTCATTTTTTATATTTTAGCCTCCAGAAGAAGTGCCATATCCTAAACAAAGGCTCGCATAGAGCCTCAGCAGGAAAATACCTCACGAGTCTTATATCCCGATACACCCTTTGGAGATTATGCCCGAGCTGTGATCTCCCAAACCGATTCCGGGCATCATGCTTTCCGAAGTTCCCGGCTTCCAGCACCTCATTCAACACAAACTTACCATACTTCTCATTCGGATGAACAATAAGCCGAGAGGCAGGCATGCCGAACACCTCCTGCATGATATACATAATGGCACCAGCAAACTTCCACAATCCCAACTCCTTCAATTCCTTCTGCACCCTATCGATAGCTGCAGAAGAATTGGCAGCAAAAGAAGAGAGAGCAGTAGCAGTTGCAGAAGTCATATCCCCAATAGCATCCCGGCGGTCCCATCCCGCACAATTTGGCGAGACCTTTGATGGTCCGCCATCCTTAGAGCGTAGCGGTTCCGAGCACCGAGAAGGTGCTGTTACATCCCCGCTTCCTGAGGAAGAGGGGCTTGGGGAGAAAGTGGAACTCCCTTTGGAAAGGGAGACGGAGGGATTAGAAGAATTTTGATAGACTTTATAAAAGTCGCAAATCACAAAGTAATAATCCACCAGCTGCCTTAACCCAATCCCCTCATTCATCAGATGCGAGAAGATATGAGTCAACTGGAAGATGAGATTGAATTCCACCGTCGGAATTGCAATCTCTCCTTGCTCTCCCAACATCACCTGATGCGAGAACTGCTCCTCCTTCACCCTCTCATAATATTTCTGAAGCTTTCTGTTATGCCAGAAGCACAATAGGAAGCTAGGCCGATAATGCACTTCCACCTCCATACCCTTATACGATGGGAACTCAATGTGGTGATAGCATGCCTTTTCATGTGGCGAGATAGAGCGGACAAAGGAGATAACCCGTTTATCTCCACCTTCCACCCAGATATCAATATCGCCAGGAGTCCGGGAATAAGGATTCGGATACATCAATGCATTTCCCTGCCCTTTCAGAATACAGGTTCTGAATCCCTTCTTCCGGAACCACTCAGAAACCTGGATGGCAGTATCGTTCAACCGAACATTCGCCTTCTCCAACATTTGGCTTTCCGCCATCCATTGGAGCAGCAGCTCCTTCTCCATCCCTACATGTTCAGCAGGTAGCTTCTTGATACCATCAAAGAGAACACCCACCAGGCATTGCTTCTTGGCAATAGCATACAGCTCCTTCTAATCCGCTTCCTTCAAGGAATCAGGTATCTCCTTGGCAGAACCAAAACAGAATCGCAAGAAATCAAAGAAAATCTTTTGTTGTTTCAACATAAAGTAGTATATTTTTACGTATAAAATATGATGTCTAATTGAAACAGATTATAAAATGAGACAAAAGACCAATGCCTTATAAATAATCCAAGAAATCCTCTATAATCTTGCCACTTTTTCTTTGGCGTTCTTCCATCTTAACTAGACGGCCTATATATTTATCAAAATAATCTAACATCACGCATATTTCTTCAGGACTATATCCAGTGTCTTTCGACATTTCCTTTATATCTATTTTATTATCATGCCTTTTCATCCAAAGAAGAATTTTCCGAATCGATCTCGGATAAACTACCGCATTGGGATTTTCCGAGTTTATCCATGCAGGAATCGTTGTTTCTTCTGCCTCATTTGGATCCAGATCAAACAATTCCGCAATCTCCTTCTTATCATCTCTTTCATATCTCGACAATAACTGGTGTTCCTGCTTTCCAAGATTCCATACACTGCGGTCGTGTTTCCAAATCATATCCAGGAATCGGCGCTTTACCGACCAAAAATCTATAAACGACAATTCACCAATTTTCTCTTTCTCTTGCCCATTATTCAAATCCTCAACAGGCAAGTCATGCTGTTTGCAGAACGTTCGAGCAGCTGATAGACTCGTATAATAGTTTATAAGATAAGGACCCATTAATGCCTGATAAGGCTTTGTTGGAACATGATGTCCAAAGATACCCAAAGTCTCATCTCGTGTATCAGAGGCCTTGTATAAACTGTATGCACAATAACCCAGTTTACTTTTCTTTATAACTATATCTTCACGTTTAAGTGCCAAACATTTATCAAGCACTTTTCTGAGCTTTTCCTCATGATCACGTTCCAATTTGCACCCCATTTGCCCTACCGACATGCGCCAAACAACAGACATCCAAAAAAGGTATGGAATTTCTGGTGGATACTCTTTTATCTTCTTTTCTAATATCTGGGAATAATACGTTTCTATCACTCCAAAACGTTCTTCACATTCCTTACAAAATACGTAGTCTCGAGTCAAAGCATTAACTTTCTTGCTCTCCTCCTCAATTTCTTCATCGGAAAAACTATGTCCCAACAATTTATTTACCGTGTCATCATATACCTCATGACCGAAGAAATATTCCTTGTTTCCTTCTGAAAGATTATCCACATCCACAACCACTTTTTCCCTATCCATACTGCCATCATACGAAAACGTTTCAGCAATCAGAAAATGTGGAACCATATGAGAACCTTTCTTGTTTGCCGGTTTCTTTTTACAGAGGAAGCATTTACATTGCCCAGGATGCTCTGCCAATGGTTTGTGAGTTGTAGTTAATTGCCCAGTAAAGAAGTTTTGGGTGTTCCTTATTGCCCTAGCTACAACCTCTGCCAAAGGTTTTTTCTCAGCATCTGTCCATTGCGTGAAATGCTCAACATCCATCTTAAACTTCTTGAGCAGCTGACCAAATCGTGCACTAATATCTAAAGGATCACCCCTCATAATATGCAAATCCAACAAAGTCACCAAAGCATCTAACTGCAACCTGCATAATTCTGGTGTATAGTCTTCCTCTTTATCCGCCACAAAGTTTTCTTCAAAACAATTGCATAGTTCCCAACCGCACTTTTCTGCCTGGGTCTTATCGCCATCTGAAATGGCCTTTTTGGTAGCATCAATTGCCGAATATATCAAAGACAAATTTTCATTCATAATACTCTAAACTTTATAAAGTTGCTAAGGGATTGCCTTCCATACCATCACTTCTTGCAAAGCGAACTCAGTTGCTTTATAGCCTTTTTCAAAAGCTTATTATCTAAACATTTTTGCAAAATCAAATATTTACAGAGCTAATACTCTCTGAAACAAAGGTTCTGCCTCCAGCAATTGCGAATCAAGACATAGCCAAATACTATTGGCAAAATCTTCCTCTGACATACTTATTCGTTTATGCTTATAGAGTGCATGATAAAGGACAGAGATAAAATCATGTCCTCTCATTTCTAACCGAACATCTACCGCAGAAACGTTTAATTGAGAACGTAATTTATCTGATATGATTTTAGCTTTATCAGATAATTTATTATTTTGCAATATTTTAGAAAGATATTTTTCCATATCAAGCTTACATTCATTCGTATATTTATCGTAAGAGAAACTTTTACAGAAATCCACCATTCTTCCATTGAATGGAATCAAATAACTGTGGAGAAAAAACAAAAAACGGCAAACTTTTCCAATGCTCAACATCAAAGCATTTACATCTATGTTACTAGAGATACGATATATATTACCAATTATTTCTGTGATATACTCTTCCTTGAAAAGATATAACTTATAATCAGTATAGGCTAAATACCTTCCCTTCCGGACCTTGTTTTGTATCATATCAAAGTCTCTATCAATAATACCGAGCAATCGGCAATTTGAAGATATACTCTCCACCTTAGACGCTAGATAAATAACCTTTTCTTTATTACTCTCCTTTAAGACTTTTACTTCTTCATCACTCATTTCCTTGTATTCATCATCAAAACATATCATGTCAACATTCATTATAGATATACCAGTTTTATGTTCCTTCTTTAAAAAGCGTTCTACTACCAATTTATCCGTAATCCCTTCGACAATGATATTTCTCATCTTTGGTTCTAATCTACATATAGCCAATACTTCCGAAAAATTTCTTTTTTCAATATAACTCATGGTTTATATCTTCTAATTTTACGACATTATCCATATGTCTCGACAGAATTTCAAAGGAGTGCGTAGCAATAATGAACTGAGCATGACTTTCACCAACAAAGAAACTCAATGTATCCATAAGCATACGCTGCCATTTGATATTAAGAGATATTTCAGGTTCATCAATAATAATAAATGAACTTTCAGAACTTCTTCTTATGATTTTACTAAATAAAATCAATAATTGTTTCTCACCAGAAGATAAAGAATGGGGAGCGATTACACTACCATTTTTCGAATGCCTTATTACAAAACCATCATTTACTGTAAAATTAATTATTTTTTCATGGAAATATTCCGACAAACTATCAATTAGAAATGACAAGATTCTCATTAAGTCGTTCAGAGCTGTTAATTTATTAGATAACATCTCGATATATGGTGCTAAAATTGCGTTAACAAGTTCCTTCTTGTCTGCACCAATTTTATCCAAATTAGACATAAGCCCATTAAAATCAGAATCTGAAAGAAATCCCATTTTTACATAAGGATTTGCCATCCGCGACAAATTTAACAATTCCAACTTCAACTTTGCAATAGAATCTACAGAAGAGGTATATTCTTGATTATAAATTAATTGTTGTAAGATTTTTACATAGATATCAGAAGTTCCCTCTTCACCTTTTTTGGAAGCAGCTAGCGCTCTTCCTATAATCCATTCTTTTAGCTTACGGATTTCCGACTCTACTTCCTCTTCTTTTTTATCCCTGCTGATTCTTATACGAGAATATCCATTTTTAAATTCATCATAAGGAATTTGTTCATCTTCCTCGTCAAGCCCCTTTCTATTGTCTGAAATATATAGAATTTTGGTTTCATCCAATATTCTCATTAACTTTTCAAACTGTTCGTCAGAGTCATCTGCCCAGCATCTTATAACCCACTCTTCACCATCATCACGCTGTGCCTTTAAAAAGAAATCATCACTAATATTATTTATTTTATAGCGAATATTAAAGGAACCCATGAAGCCTGAAGGCTGTTTTTTTCTATAAGCTAAGATAAAATCACCTGTATCAAAGGTCAGTTTAAATGATTTAAATTCAATATTTGCCATTTGAGATTTATGTCCATTTCTTCTTTTATTTGATAAAAGAAAACTAATTAGATGCAATATTGTTGACTTACCTGTACCATTATCACCATATAAGATTATTAAATTATCTTCTGTTTTATTAGAAAAACAATCTAAGGTATAATCATATACTCCAAAGAGTTTTTCTACTTCAATCTTAGCTATACGTAGTTTCTTTGTTTTTATATCCATAATTAATCATTATTTTTCATTCATAAAATAACAATACACCCTTTGGAAATGAAGACCCAACTGCAATTTTCAGAAGCGATTCTAATCGACGAGTAGGTGGGCTTCTCTCTTCTTCTCTGAGGTTTCTGCCTTCTACAAGGAGGAACCGAAGGGGGCGTAAAGACTATTAAAGAGAGGCTTGGTGAGAAAGGTGGAGCTTTCCTTAAGGGGTAAGGAAGGACGGGTAGGTTTTCGAACCCAACTATTCTTTCACCATGTTCCAGAGGAACAAAGTATTACCGATGATATATCTGCGCCACATACGCTTAGGCTCTTTAATCAGGCGATAGAGCCATTCCAGGCCGTGCTCTTGCCACCAGATAGGGGCACGCTCCACGGTTCCAGCGAAGAAGTCAAAGACAGCACCGATGGTACCCACATGACAATGGATGTTCAACTCATTCCAATGAGAGTACGTCCACTTCTCCTGCTTAGGAGCCGTCATGCCAATCCAGAGCAAATCAGGGTTGGCAGCATTAATGGCATCAATGATAGCCTTGTTGTCCTCATCCGAGAACTCAGGCTTATAAGGAGGTGAATAAGTCACCACCTTCAGGTGAGGATAATCCACGGCAGCACGCTTCACAATCAGATCGAGCACCTTCTGCGAACTACCCATAAACATCACCGTACCACCTTTTTTCTCCAGCTTGTTCATCTCGAAGAAAAACAAGTCCCAGCCGGCTATTCTTTCCTTAGGCTGACTCTTCGCCTTAATCCACTTGCACGCCTTCACGATACTCACTCCATCCGGAATCAACACATCACCATTTGTCAGAGCATCAGCAAAGAGCTGATCCTTCTTTGCGGTGTTAAAAGAGTGAGCATTTACTGTGTTAATGAGCAATTTGCCCTCTGGTAATGAGGCTAATTCCGCCTTACTACCTAAAATTGTTAATGTTTTTAATCGAAACATAACTATATCTGAAATTATTTTGTTATCTTCGCAGCCATAAACAGCGGGTTCCATCAGAATCCCATCATTTCATAAACTAGAAACAACGATTATGACATACGATATTAATACTATATATACGAAGTATAAGCAGCTTACGAAAAAGCAACGTCAGCAACTCCTTGCGGCTCTTCTGTCGCAAGGCATCAACATTGTGAAAATCGAAGCCTACGAATATGCTGATGCTTCTGGCATCAAACATCTGTTTTTCTATTTTGCAGAGGATAGCAAGAAAGCTATCCCCTACTTCATGCTAGATAGCGAAGTTTGGGAGAAGATACTCCAAGCTATTCACATATCATCTACTTGATAACCGACAATACGTCTATACATACCTATCTATTAAACGAAGCTGTTCGCCCTTTAGAAATAAGCTTTAATATATCTTGCTTCAAAGCCTTAACGCCTTTATCTTTAGGTGTTTCATGTATTTGCGCTAAAACCGTATCAACATCTGACGGAATTATATTTGTAGCTAAAATTTCTTCTCTGATGAAGTTTAATATTGCATTCCAATTGTACGTAGGGTCTTCAACTATATTATTAGCAGCTTTGATCGCTTCCAAATACAACGTACGGCCTTCTTCAATTCTTTTCTCTCTATAAGCTATCAAGCCACGAGTAGCCGTTAAGCAAATATGAGTTTTTTCATCAATGTCTGAAACTTTATTAATTCTATGAATTATTTCATTTGCTTCATTAAGTTTACCATCCAAAGCATAGGTATAAGCTAAATTATTCAAAAAAGCAGGTTCGTTCGGATTAGCTTCCAATCCTCTTTGTAATATTTTGGCAGCTGTTTTATAATCTTTCAAAAATGTATATGCGATATTTGCTCCTACGAAAACAGGATTCTTTGAATAAGGCATATCATTTAGCCAACGAATAGATGCTTTAAGTGCATCTTCAAACCTATTATCTTGATATGCATACAAAGCATTGGCCTCATAACTTAAATTAACTTTGTTGCAAACTTCACGATTAAAATTGAGTGTTAACTTATTCGATTTTGCCCATTCTGCCTGAGCTAAAGAGTTATCATTTGGAGAAATCAAAGACTTATTAAAGAATAACTTACTTTTCTTTTGTGTACCTTTAATAAACTCCAATGTACCTAAGCTACTTGTCAATTCTGTTAAAGAAAACGGACTAAAATCTCCAGAATTAATCAATGCTATACCATTCTTTATCAAAGAAGAGCTCCTATCTCTCAATAAATTCACGGAAATCTCAGATGCTATCAGCCACGGATCGAAAGCCACTTGTTCATTTTTTCGTAAGACATAATGTGCACGATCTAAATCTTCAACATGGACAAACAATCTTGCAGCACTTCTTGAAACAAAACGATTTTCGGAATCAAGGGCTAATGCTATATCCATCATTTCTACTGCTTGCCTAGACTGTCCTATCATAACATAGAATCTTGCGGCCTCCACATAATTTATAGGGTTAAAAGGATATTTTCTGATTAAGCTTTTATAATACCCAATCTTTGCATAAATATCCTTGGTATTCATCAACAACTCATCTATTTCATGATCAGACTTTAAAACCACTTCATTATTATGTGAGCCCAATAATGACATAGCAACAGTCTTTTGAGCATCAGTAGTCTTCCCTTTACAGGTTACAATATATTCAGCAGCATTCTTTGCATTAAAATTATCATTAATACCATTTGCAACAGCTGCATTCACCAATTCACTAGCATACAACAGCGAATGATTGTCATTCCAGTCCTGTTCATATTCCATTAAATCAAAGGCTACATGATTCTCAAATTGCGGATATTCAAGTTCGCCATTTGAGATCGTATCTCTCAATGATCTCCAATTAGGAATAACCCTTCGCTCAAGTGTTTCACAAAGAAAAGCCATAATCTTTTATTTTAAAGTTAGACGATACAGTTCAAACTCTGTTTTTGTCTGCAGATAATTTAATTCTGTAATATAACGCTGTAAATCATAATTTGGTTCTCGTGAATTTACAGCCTTAGGATGCCCTCTTTTTTCCGGTATTGGATAACACAAAGATTCTATCATTCGCTTTACTCTTTGTTTATCAACAACTGATGGCAAACTAGATTCCAACACATCCAAGATATTTTGAAAAGCATCCAAAAGATTAGACTCAATCGCCTTAAAAGAACCTCTATAATAAGCAGGATGTAAGTTAAGTGGTAAAAAATTCCCCATCAAAGCCGTTACAGTTGAACCGGTCAAATAAAATGCTATTAGATTTCCCAAAAGGAAACAGTCTGTCATATAATTCTGCAAATGCCAATCATCAGTCCAAGTATAACGGTAAAATACCTCCCACGGTGCATAAGTCTGATCACCTGAAAATTTCCAATCATTATATGGACCTTTCAAATTCTCACACATCGAACGTCCTAAATCACTAATCTTCGATTCTTCATTAAAGACTAAAATATTAGAAGGTTTCAAATCCTGATGCGAAACGCCCACATTATGTAAGTTTCTCAAACCGATAGCAATGTCTTTTAGAGATTTAAAACACCAAGCAACATCTGTCGTTTGGGAAATATCCATAAACTTCCGAACATCACAATCAGCTTTTTCAAAAACTAAATACGCAACACTACCAATTATATAATTAGGAAAAAACTCCTCACCGAAGCCAACGATGATGACGACCTTATTTACTTGTTTATCCTTACAATAATTGGACAAATCTCTCTCATAACGAAATTCATTCAGTTTTGCGGACATGCCATCAACAAGCCCAACACTATGTGAAATACTACTAAAGTCTAAAGCTTTCAGAAAGTATTCCTTTCCGTCATACTCAACAAGATAACAGACAGAAAAATTGCCACCAGTACCAGACTTTGTCAATTGCTTAGTCACTTTCCATTTCCCGCCTAAAGTTTTGCCAACTAAATCATAAGCAGCATAAACTTGATTTTTTGGAATATCTATCATAACTTCAGTTTTTTATTCTTAAACCGTAAAATATAATTCACAAATAGTATCTTTTCCAAATATCATAAGACAAATATTATGATATCCATAAACAATTTCTAGCTATGATGAACTATCTTCTCATACCACCCTACCATGGTCTTAGCCTTTTCTTCCCAAGATAATTCTATCTGCCTCTGCTTGCAGTTCTCAGACATTTGTTTCAACAAATCTCTGTTACCTTCAAATTCATTCAAGATAGTTGCGAAGGATTGAGAAGACTTAGAAGGATTGGTCAAAAGAATCTTCTTGCTTACTTTTTCATTTACAGCATTACCTTGTCCACAAGTATCAAAGCAAACAATAGGAAGATTATTGGTCTCCAAAACGACATGTGGTGTTCCTTCGACAACGCTGGTAAAAAAGAATACATCTGAATTCTGCATGATACGTTGCACTTCATCAAGACTTACAGCTCCAAGCAAGCATACGCACTAATTATATCCATGAGTTTTCACTAGCATGCCCCCAATATTACTATAGCTTTTTCCACTAAAGTCATTAAACCTTTTACAACAAAGCCATTAGCTATACCTTTGATAGCATTAAGCCCCATAGTCATTAACTTCTTGTTCCATTTAGGCTTTTGGGTTTCAGCCTTAACTATATCTACAGAATCTTTTAAATTCTGATTTCCAGATTCTTTTACAAGTTTTTCAATATCTTTCAATACAGACAAAAACTCTTTTTGCTCATTAGAATAAGCCACATTACCGATATGACTATTTTCTACACTTACAGCACCAGTAGAAATCGTAGATCCTTCTGTTGCGACAACTGCTGCATTTATATTATTTGTTACCATAATTTGTTTAATAATTTGTTTTGTAGCCATTACATCAAAATTCAGCTCCCAATTCATTTTATCGTTAAGTTCCAAAAAGAATGTCAACAACAACGACTTGAACTTAGAAATAACGGCTTGGATATTATTCATGTTAATATGCTGATTAGCTACTAGTATATAGCCTTCAACATATTTCTCCATATAGTTTTGAACGATATATTGCGGTACAGCTATTGTCAAGTCATTACCATGTTTATCATCTTTCATCATTAATTCTATTTCACTTAATGACTCAAATACGGCCATATGAGTCATACGTTCTCGAATTTTATCATCTTTAATGTATTCACATGGAAATGGGTAGTTCTTAGCCATACGCCCAAAAGGTTGGGAAATATCAACCTTTACAATACAATTTATCTTTCGATAATCTGGCAAAGGATATTCATCGTCTCCATAGCCATTCAACTCATGCTTTATCCAGGTTGAAAATTCCTCATCCTTTAAATAATGACTTATTGTCTGAGTTTTCAACAAAATGGACTCAATAGATTTGTTTTCTGTCAAATCAGAAATAACACTATCAACTAATGATTTCAAAGTATTCATCCTTATAAGTTTTTAAGAAGTATATAAATAGAGCAGAAATCGCAAAGTCACGATATGCTCTATTTATCAAATTGATCTTTTTAACTTTGCCCACATTAGATAAGGAACTACTTAATCAGACGTTTCATTTAACCATGCTTGCTTGTTTATATATTGTGAGAGTAGCTTATCAATGTTATCAAACCGTTCTATAATCGTCTTCTTACTTGCTATCGTCAATGAAATTTCATCATAGAGCATCGACTTCAAAACATTACAATCCTGACTGATAGCATTTACTATATCATTATCTTCTATCAATGGTAAAATCTGATTCATATCTTGAATTAACGCAGACAATTTTCCGAACAATTCTTTCATATTGCGACCTTTGTTCCAATTTGCTCCTCTAGAAATCGTTATAAAGTTTTTAAGTTCACTATGGAAACGCTCTGAATAACTGAATATATCAAACATATGCATAAAGCTTCGGGTTTTCTCCTTATATACCTTAGCGGACTTTGCTTGACAAAAAGAATAAAAAGCACAAATAATAGAAATTACAGTTACTATTGTATTAACGTTGGTCGCATCTATCATATTCTTCCAAAAGTTCCAATCCATATTCTAATTTTGAAGAAAAATAGTCTATTTCATCATAACTCCAGCCCTTTTCTGTTTGTAGCCACTCCTCAAAATCGCTAATTGACAGATCTTCCTTGTTTTTATGCAAAGCTATCACAAAATTCATCCATCGTTCCTGATCATGGGGATGATGTGATAAAGGAAAAGCATCGGCCCATTGGAAAAAAGCATTCCAAGAAAGAGGAATCTGTTCTTCAAGAGTATAACTTTCCAGATTAGTATAGACCTTATATTTTCCTGCATTAACAGGACTTAAAACACTATCCACAAAATACTGCAAAATCTTATTATATACTTCTTTGTCTAAAGAAGAAAAGCCACTATCTTGTGTTGGTACAATATTCACGATTGACAAAGTAAAAATGCCTTCCGTTTTATATACAGATAGCACCAATCTCACTTTAGGCAATCCTTCAGTGTTAATAAGAAAAGCTATATAATTGCCAAAAGTTCCCTTTCCCTTGCCCTGGTCAAAAACTTGCATTCCTATCGAAGTCGCTTTGCTTTCAACACATGATAATAATTCCATTACCGTTTCATAATCAGGCAATTCTATCTTATAATCTCTATATCGTTTCATATTTCTTTTATAAATAAATTTAATATCAGTATGTTTTTGCTCTATCGATTTACTTAAAATATTGCTTTCTGATATTTTTATATATAAATGCAGGAACTATATAGACAAAACAAAACGTAAGGAATTTACGAGATAAAGAGAACTGACTATCAAGTAATTTTCTAAACAATGGTCTGTATTCCTTTTTGAATATGGAAGTCTGTGCCATAATCGACAAGAAATCTCTTGTAGAATTACCACGTTTCATCCATAGACTCTTCCAAGAATCCACAAGTCCCCACTTCTCGAAATCACTATACATATTAGGAATACCAATAAACCGATAATAAGGTGACTTATTCATCCATGGACGATTGAATGGCTTTCGTTGAATACATAGTGGATATTGAATATATATAATATCCCCTACGAAACCATGCAAAATTTTTCCAAGGAATTCATAGCCAAAATGTTTTGTTGTATCCAAATGAATATTTTTAAACCAACATTCACTTTTAAATATAATGGCTGATAAAAAAGTTATATCTAAAACATGGTCTTGAAGAAAGCCATTCATTGAATTATATACTAGCACTTCATCGCCAATATTTCTATCTAGAACCGCTAATTTATTGATACGTTTTACATTATTATCATACCCCCACAATCTATTATAATGTATTAATGTAGGGTGATTATACTTTTCGATATAATCTAATACCGTATCTAAAAAATAAGGAGCAGGTAAGTCATCGTCACCCCACATCAGAATATATTCACCTGTTGCAGTGCTATTTGCTCTTGCGATACTATACCCGACATCCACATGTTCCTCGAATATTTTATACTCAAAATATGGCCATTTTTTATTTATAGTTTTCAAAATTTCCTCAGAACCATCAGTAGAAGCGTTATCACAAACTAAAAAAGAAACCTTATCACGATTTCTCTCCATCTGCTCTTGAAAAGCGCTCAATGTACGTGGTAAAAATTTTGCTCTATTATATGTTGGTAAAACTATTGATAAAATTTTCCGTTCCATCATTCAGAAATCAAATTTTATAGTATCCGCCGGATCATACAATTTATCTGTATAAGCCAGCAAGATAAAGTCCTTATCGCTATTATTTACTACTATATGCGCCACTCCATTGGGAATGAAAACGGTCTGAGCCTTTTCAAAAGGCATCTCAATGTCTCTGCGTTCATGCGTTTCCATATCCTCCAATTTTAAGATGGCACTACCTTCAATGATGGTAAACCACTCCACTGCTTCTGGATGATAATGACCACCCTTAGCCTGGCCAGGCTTACCCATAGTAAGGTAAACCTCACCTGTATGAGAAGGAATGTCCTCCTCTGTTCCTGTAATTGCTTTCAAAAACCAGCCTCTGTCGTCTGCTATGAGACGACGAGGAATGATTCTTACTTTATTTATCTGTGACATACTTAATTCTTAATATGTGTCGATTACATCTGTTATCTTAATACTTGCCTCAAAACCAGTAGCATCATGTAGTTTTTTACCGTCCAATGCCAGATATTTCATACCCACATCAGCACGTTGTACACTACCGAAACAACCTTCCGGCACTTCCTTACCCATAGCATGATGTATCTCCGTCACAATCTCCTTTACAGTAACTGTTTCCTTACCTTGGATATTATAAAGTCCTGATGGAAGGTTCTTATCAAATGCCTGAGCTAACATACGTGGCACCTCACTGACATGTACATACTGTCTTGTTTGGTCTCCAGCAGTAAAATGAAGTTCCTCGCCATTGCGAATGGCATTGATTACATATGGTATCAAACGCTTTGGATTTTCACCTGCACCGTAAATCGTTGGAATGTAGAAATGCCAATGTGTGAAATCATGCTTATAAGACGAAACGAAACTACTCAACATGCGCTTACTGACAGTATAGTCATTTGGTGCAGGACAAGTAGAAGTCAGAACATCTTCTTCCTTGAAGAAACGCTCTTCATGGGTCTCACCCATCTCAAAGACACTGCCAAAAGTAACGAAACGGCCTTGGTATCCAAGTTCCTTCAACTTATTGCAGATGGTGACAGGAGCTGTAACATTAAGGTTATAAATCAGGTTGAAACCTTCCTTGAGGTTTGCCTGAATACCAGCACCAATCGCATAAACAATGATGTCAGAAGTCAGCAAGCCAGAGCAATCGAGTTCTGCGTCCATCAAGTTTACCTTATAAAAATTGTCAAACTTATGGGCAGTTGGTTCATCCAGTCCATACATATCCAGGTTCCAGCCTGCTTCATTGGCATATTTGGCAATGGCAGTAGAAAGGAAGCCGTTGGTTCCTAAAATTGAAATTTTCATTATCCTATGAATTTATTGATTTCCTCCACACAGAGGTCATATACATTTTCTTTCTTATATCTCTTATACCAGTCAGAGGTAAGCATGGCACACTGCTTGGCATTCAGTCTTGGTTTCCATCCCAAGCGGGTCTTTGCCTTATTGATATTGAGCATCAAAAGATTTGCCTCATGGAGAGCATTCGGATCAGAAACATCCTTCAACTCACCAAAGCCAAAATTTTCAACGATGGCAGAGGCCACTTCCCAAACGGTTAATACACTGTCTGCTTCTGGACCAAAGTTCCATCCTTCACAGTAACCTGTAGGATCATTCCACATTTTCTGAGCCAAGAGCATATAGCCAGACAATGGTTCCAACACATGCTCCCAAGGACGAACAGCCTTTGGAGAACGGATATCAATCACCTTGGTTGTTTCCAAAGCTCGGATACAATCAGGTATAATGCGATCCTTAGCCCAGTCACCACCACCGATTACGTTACCAGCTCTTACAGAAGCAAGGCTCACAGTATGCTTTTTTCCATAGTCAGCAGGATTAAAGAAAGAACGTCTCCATGACTGTATAGCCACCTCACAAGCGCCCTTAGAAGAACTGTATGGATCATAACCTCCAAATGGGTCGGTCTCTACATATCCTTCCAACTGCTCATTGTTATCATAGCACTTGTCGGTAGTAATCATCACACCCACTTTCACACTCTTGGTGGCACGGATAGCTTCCATTATATGAATGGTTCCCATGACGTTCACCTCGTATGTCTCTACAGGAATCTCGTAAGAGAGACGGACCAAAGGCTGTGCAGCCAAATGAAATACGATTTCAGGCTGATACTCTGCAAAGATTTGCTTCATCTTCTCTCCGTCACGAATATCAGCACGGATGTCAGCCTTTATCTTAGAACCGATGCCTGAAAGTACAAAGTTGTCACTCTCAGAATATGGGTCTAGACCTACACCTACAACCTCTGCACCCAACTCATGAAGCCAGATACACAACCAGGAGCCTTTAAAACCTGTATGACCTGTTACAAGGACTTTCTTGCCCTTGAAAAATCCATCAAATACGTCTATCATTATGTTTTCTTATTTACCAAACTTTCCAAGGAGCTTTATTTTCGCTCCACATTTTCTCTAACTCCATATTATCTTTCAACATATCCATAGGCTTCCAAAAACCAGTATGTTTATATGCATGCATCTCACCATCCGAAGCTATTTTCTGCAATGGTTCACGCTCAAACATCACAGGATCAGCATTCTCTGGAAGATAATCAAAAATTTTCTGTTCACATACAAAGAAACCTGCATTAATCCAGTTTCCTTCCCCATCAGGTTTCTCTTCGAAAGACTGAACTATATTTGTCTTTGGATCAATGTGAACAGAGCCAAAGCGCCCAGCAGGTTTATAAACTGTCATAGACAAAGCCTTTCCACTATCCTGATGCGCCTTGATAGTATCGCAGATATTTAAATCTGTAACACCATCTCCATAAGTCAGACAGAAAGGCTCACCATCCAGATATGGACGAATTCGTTTCAATCTACCTGCAGTCATCGTATCAAGGCCTGTATCAACCATTGTAACCTTCCAGTTCTCGGAATGATTTTCAAGTAACTTGACTGAATTGTCTGCAAGATTCACTGTTACATCGGTATTATGAAGGAAGTAATTCATAAAATACTCCTTTATAACATATCCTTTATAGCCACAACAGATTATAAACTCATTTATGCCATGAGCTGCATAAATCTTCATGATATGCCAAAGAATTGGCTTTCCACCAATCTCAATCATAGGCTTTGGCATGTACTGTGTCTTTTCGCTGAAACGTGTACCACGTCCTCCAGCAAAGATAACTGCTTTCATATCTTTATTATTTATAGATTATACTTTTCCACCAACTGCTAAATTAAGCAGCGTTGGTATATATTTCTTCAAAATTTTAAATATCAAATAAAACAATGCAATGATGAAAATCGGATACAAAATTGGTATCAAGATAACAGCAATCTGATATATGACTCCAAAAGGCTTCAATACTTTCAACAATATTTGAAGCATATATCCCATATAAGGCTCATGAGCCAAATAGATAAAGTAAGAAGGTATACCTAAAGTCATCAATTTGACTCCAATTGTCTTATGTTCTAAATGCAAGCAAATCGCTATTACAGAAACGACCATTGAAACATTATAAGCTATAGACAATAACCTATACATATATCCTTGGCTTAACGTATCTTCCGTATAGACAGAAGAATAGCAAATGATCAAAATGAATGCCGTTCCATAAAGATATAACTGTTTGCTTTTTATCCATGCAAAAGGTTTGATTCCTTGAATAGATAAGTACCCCCCCATAATGAAGTACAATATAGAAGACATTGCTATATTCAGTAAGCTGAAACCAAGGATTGTTAAGGCAATGAAAACTAAAATCACCAAAACTGATACCTTATCTAATCGCAGTACTTGATATAATATTGGAGCTAATAATACGCATACCATTAAATCCCTCAAGAACCACAATGTAGACAAAAAGGGGAAAGTCCCATCTCTCAGATTCCAATAAGATAAAAGAAAATCATAAGTATCAAAATCATGAATAAGTTTCATGTTACCTGCTCCAAACAGTGATGCTAATCCTAAAACATTTTGAATAAACCAAGTTACAAATATAGATAATGAAATCCAAAACAAATACGGAATGAACAAACCTCTAATACGACTTTTTATTTTGTTACCATAAGACCCAAATCCTTTGTAATTAAGGAAGAACAGGAATCCAGAGCACATAAAAAAGCCAGGCACAGCAAAATTCACTAAGACTCGAGTTAAGAAATCATAGTAAGATTCCACTAATGGCGAACAATCTGTATATTTCTTTATAGCAGCATGGATAAATATTACACCAAACATGCATATTACTTTTGCTAATGTAATAGCTCTGCTTTCTTCTTTTGTCAATTGTACCATTTTATATATTCTTTTGTTTTTTATTTTCCAACCAGCATATTAAAAACAGAATTCTACTTAGATGATACTTCATACAAATCAGAAAAATGCGATGCTTCAAAACCATTTTACCGATAGGATAATTCTGATAAAGAGACTGCATTAAAACATGTTTACATCGCTCAGATATACGATGATAAACTCTAGGCTCATTACATCCCAAGGCCTCGTATTTAACAATACTTCTAAAGAAAGAATAAATACATCGCTGATAATGCAACTTATATTCACGCTCCGAGAAATGCTCTTCAAGTTTTTCTTTCACTCGATTCAATAGAGCTACATATTTAGCAAACTTTTGACTCGAATAAGTACGAGACAATGAATTAGGATTAAAGCGCCAGTAATACATTGCATCTTTCAAATAACCAATTCTCTCGCATTTCGACAAAAAATCGATATGAAACAATAAGTCTTCAGATGGATACAATCGTTCTGACTCATATACGATATAATTATCCTTTATGATATTCGTTTTATAGATGCCATGCCATACCGATACCAGGTACTTCACATCAGAAGGGTAACTAGGCAATGGTCCTACCATATCCAAGAGAAACACATTTGAGTCCTTACTACTATCTATAAACAGATTCTCTTTTTGCTTGTTAGCTGGTTGAGTCTTACCATCATAATCAAAATTGTAATCACAATAGCACACATCCAGATTTCTTTCTTTAGCCGCAGCATATAGCTTCTCGAACATGTACAAATCCACATAATCATCCGAGTCGATGAAGGCGACGTATTCGCCTTCGACCAATTTCATACCTGCATTACGAGCATCACTAAGTCCACCATTCTGCTTATGAACAACCTTCACACGAGTATCCTTCTTTTTATACTCATCACAGATACGAGGACAACTATCAGGAGAACCATCGTCCACGAGTATCACCTCTATTTCCCTCAATGTCTGATTGAGCAAGGAATCCACACATTGGTGCAGATACTTCTCAACATTATATATCGGAACTATTATACTAACTTTTATCATGCTTGTTTTTTATTTTTACTAATATTCTCAACAACTTTATCAACAATGTGGGTTACTTTATTTCCAAATACTCTTTTAATTACCTTTCGAACAAAAAAGAAACGTTTGAGATTATTAGATCCCCAAGAGAAATCAAAATGATGAATAGAATAAGTATTTGATGTTATATTCAACTTACCCGTTTCAAAATCCTTTGGACAAAAGTATTCTTTTGGATAAACAGAAATTCCTGCTATCTTTTGTATTTCATCTTTTATCTCTAACCCGTATTTTTCTAAGAAAGCACTCATCACATCAACAACAGTCATAGTGTTTTTTGTTCCATCAGATAGAATATAATGTTGTTGGCTATAATATTCTATAATTTCATGTATAATCGGTAAATTTGCTTCCATGCCAAATCCTAAACCAGGATTTACACCTAAAGTACCGATTTTTTCGGTAGCAGTATGCTCACAGCCCATAAAGGCGCCTTTACTAATTATGAAATCTAATGGTTTGACAATTTCAACATCTGTATCAAAATACAAACCTCCATATTTATATAGTATATAAAACCTAGCAAAATCACTAACAAAAGCATACTTCTTAACTTGATATGCTTCCTTAACATACGGAATCATATTCACATCAAAATTGCTCTCATTCCATTCCTTAATTTCATAATCAGGAAGAAATTTCTTCCAAGAAGCTATGCATTTCATTGCTGAATCTGGCAAAGGATTACCACCAAACCAACAATAATGAATTATTTTTGGTATCATATTAATTATTTATAATCGTTTATTTGTACTTAATGAATCTAGACTATATAAAGAGAATATATAAAATATCAAAATTGGAGCATCGGTCATTAATGCATTATTGGCATTTAAAAGTGCGAAAAACACGAGAAATGTCAAATTAAACTTTTTCTTATTAGAATTTATGCTCTTTAAACAGAAGTAAATCAAGACGCACCAACATAAAGTAAAAAAGAAGCCATTTGTAACAATAAAATTTGCCAAAGAATTTTCTATAGCAAATAAAGAATATTTTGAAGTTATTATTTCTATTCCATTTTTCATTCCGAACAAAAATTCATTCAACGGAAGATTACCAATAATACCTAACAACATATATCTAGTATTGCTACTATCATCTTTTGCAGATAAAGAATACTCAAAAATTCTATTTCCAAATTGATAATTTACAACTAAAAATGATAAGAAACAAACAGCAAAAACAATAAACAATAAAACAAAAGATTTTTGCCTATTATTCAGCACCCCACTTTTAAAATCGTTGTATATAACAAAAGTACCTAATAGTCCAATTAGATAAATTGAAGATCTAGTATTAAAGGCAAAAAGTGTAATTACACCTATAGCGAACAACCCATATCGATAGAGAACTTTCCCCTTAGCCAGCAGAAAGAATATAGATAATATACTTACTAAAAAAGCATTTTGCAAAGGGTGTCCATGCAAACTAAAAGCACGCATTTCATTATCAAACATATATTGTACATTATCTTGGTTCATATAACTCAAATCTGCAAATAGAATAGTTCGTGTCATAACTTCTATCCATGCAACCGAGCACTCAACAAAAAAGAACACAATGAGTGTATATTTGATAAAATTTATATAATTATTTGTTTTTCTTAATAGTGCTATTAAAATAATAGGTTCTATTGCGTTATTAACTAGTACGGCAAACATAGCACTCCTATCCATCAGTCCTGCAATTATCAACATGCATAAACATAAAAGAGCCATCAATTTTTCAGTAGTCAAGAAATAGACTCTTGTTGAAAGAAAATAAAATAGTAACAACAATGGTAAAGTTCTATAATGCACAGCACTAAAAAAACTAGTTGCTGGCAATGATACACCTAAAAAAGAAGCCAAAGAACTTCCAATAAAAATTGTAAAAACTACATATGTTTTAAATACTAAAGACTTCATTTTACTATTTGTTATCTGACAAAAATCAGACTTTGTTAAATTTTTATAATCGTTTTTTATTAATCATGAAATAAAACTTATAAGACACAATTGATTTCAATCAGATAATTAATGCTCATAATTCATATGATTATAAAAAAATCTATCTCAAAAATCACGCCATTTCACCCAGTTTAAGTCACATCATCACTAAAAAATAAAAAATATTTAGCGGTGATGGGAGTCTGTTTATATATCCAACAAAGGGTGTAGATATATTTTACTTTTATTTAATCTTGGCAGCGTCGGCATCATAATTTTGAGATGATTATATTATCTTATATCATATACACATCTTCCACCTGACATATAAATCATCTGCCCAGCTATCATATTTCCAATATCACTTACTAAAAATAAAGCTAAGTTAGCAACCTCTTCTGGCATTATCATTCTACCAAAATAATCGATACTATCACCCTCATTCCAATTAAATACATCTTGATAATGTTTATAATCAGCCCCTCTATTATACTTTATACCTAATATTAACGTATATGCAACAATAACTGGAGTATATAATCTCCCCAATTTTTTCTTTGGATGATATTCTATACTTTTACCAACAGCTACAAATACCCAAAATAAGAATAGGTTAATGATAATATAAACTAAATATTCCATAGTTTTATTTCATAACTCGTAAAACACGACAAACCTTATTTATTAGTCGTGTAAAATAATATTGTTTACCAATTCCCATCTTTTGCCATACAGCACCTTCTATTTTCATATACTAAGGTAACCAGGTAGCAGAATAATGATGAATCGTACGCGTGTTTGGAGTTATATGACAAATTGATGTTTTATTATCTATGGGACAAAAATAGTCTTTGGGATAAACATATACTTCGTCAATATACTGAATACACGTAGAGTTCATCAAGCCTTTAGTACAAAGAATTTTTGTTGTTATATCTACAATAGTCTCAAAACTATATGTTCCATCAGGAAGGATGTAATGCTTATCCTTATAAATATCTAGGATTTCCCCATACAGCCCTAGGCCTGGTGCGACGCCTAGCTGCGCAGGCGTCGCACCAGCCTTAGCCTCATTCTCACATCCCATAAACGGACCTTTGGCAATGATGTCATCCATATTCTTGATAACCTCTACATCGGTATCAAAATAAAGACCACCATATTTATAGAGAATCCAGAAACGGGCATAATCACTCACAAAGGCATACTTCTTAGCCTTATATGCCTCTGCTGTATAAGGAATGATATTCACATCAAAGTTACTCTCATTCCATTCCTTTATCTCATAATCAGGGAGATACTTTCTCCATGAAACAATGCACTTCTGTGCACTCTTTGGCAGGGGATTACCCCCAAACCAACAATAATGAATTACTTTTGGTATCATACAAACAAAAACTTAATTCTACAATACTTTTATCATTAATCAATTCTTAAGTCTATTATAAATTGCATATTTTTTATGCATGCTAATGATTAAATATTTTCAGTTTATTTAAGCATTTGTGCACTAATAAAAGCAACCTAGCTGACCAAATACCAATATTTTCAGAAGCCCAAAGCAAAAAAACAGGAAATTTAAGTTCTTCTAATGAGCGACTGTCAAAATCATTCAAAAGTTTGTGATTCTCCACAGAGTTGTTTTTTTCATCTAAAATAAATGCAAAACTACGACTTTCATCTATTTTCTGCTTTGAGTAATCATATGTTCGAGCTGTATCACCAAATTGTGATTGTTCCGTCTTTTGACAATATGCACCAGTTCCGTCAAAACCAAGATTTCTAACCTTCGATACTATAGGCGTAATAGCATATTTGTTTGTAACAGCTAAATATTGACGCATCGCTACATCTGTAGTTCTATAATATAATGAGTTTTTATCCGACGACACGTTACAAGCATTCAAAATATACTCAATGAAGCATGCATCAATCATTTTTTTATAAGTCTTATTTTCAAGAACATCAGTAAATGAAGACTTCAAGATTCCATTCGACAGGTTTTGACGCATTTTCTGATACTTTTCCGACCAAAAGCCCACCCCCCATGTGGAGACATTTATTTGCTGCTTTAGCACCGTTGCGCCCTCACTTACCTCCCACTCCACAGGATAGCTATAACCACATACCGCAATAACATCAGGATCATCCTTGTATTGCTCCAAACAGGTATTCATATACAGCAAGAAATTGGGGGCGAAGACATTGTCATCCTCCGAGATTATGAAACGGTCATATCTCTCGGTGATATATTCTCGCATAGTTGCGGAATTGCCGTACAAGCCTAAGCCATAATTTCTCTCTCGCTTATGCACATGCAGTTTCTTGAACGTCATGTTCCCGGCCTTCTCTAGATAAGTCTTGATTTTCTCATAACCCTCTAGATGAGACTCCTTGGCAGGATAATCCAAAGCCACATAGACTTCTGTCTCACTGGCTCCATCACACTGAGCCAAGGATTCAATGCACTGCTTGAAGTGCTCATACCTACACAAGGTAGGTATATAAATAGGTGCGTATATCATATTATTATCTGTTTAAAAAGTAAAATTTTCTCTTCAATCTATCAGGAACCATGCTCACCGCATCTTCCCATTCTGTTCTTAAGAATAATTTTGCCAACACCAAATACACGATGACACCAACCAAACTACCTATTATTAGCTGGACATAGATATTGGAAGACATCATCATCGAACCATGGACAATAATCCATACGGCAAACGACACACCGAATATCGGCAGCAAGTCGCCCATCTGCTTCAGATACCCTACATTGATTAATTTTCCTGTATAATAGGTATTGATAATCAATGAAATCATAGAACTAACGATGCCACCACTTACCATCCAGATAATACCGTGCGGAATGGTAACAACCATGATGCTGACACCTATGATTTTCTTGAAGACTTCCAATCTGAAGAACAGATCAGAACGTCCTTTCACGATCAGCAAGTTCAAGTTGATAGCATGGATAGGATACCACATCAACGAGAAACAAAGTATCTGCAAAAGGATAATGCAACCTTCCCATTTATCCGACAACAACACCCGAATAAGAGGATCGGCGACAGCCGAAAGTATCAGCATCAAGGGAAATATCAAAAATGCCGACAATTTCAAAATCTTGCGATAATTCCTAGCCAGTCGCTCATCCTCATTCTGAATGTTGCTCAACACAGGAAAAGTTACACGTTGGAGCACTCCTGTAACATTACTCGATGGAAGATTGGAGAACTGCTGTGCTCTCGTATAATTACCCAAGTCATTGGCACTGAAGTATTTTCCTATCACTATCGGATAAATGTTACTATAAATGGTTTCCAACAAGCCAGAAGCCAGCATCTTGCTTCCAAATCCCCACAGATAATGGAAAGATTCCCAAGACCATCTTCTTTTCGGCTTCCATTTACACAATATCCAAAGGAGTATTGTTCGGATGACATATCCACCAACTTGCTGGAATACCAATGCCCAGACTCCAAAGCCTGTATATGCCATAACCAATCCGACAAGTCCACTTACCAAGGCACCAGCAAGCGAGACTATCGCCTGTGTCTTGAAATCAATTTTCTTGGTAAGTATAGCTTGTTGTACGGCACAAAGCGGATTGAACAGGGTAGCCAAAGCCGTAACCTTCAGGAGGTCTGCCAGTATCGGAGTATTATAGAAATCGGCTATTAGCGGCGAGGTGAAGAATAATATCAAATAGCATATCACTCCTACACCTATATTAAAATAGAAAGCCGTGGATAGGTCATCCTCCGTCAAATTGGGTTTTCGTATCAATGCTCCAGAAAAGCCACTGTCTATAAAGCATTGAGCAATAGCGAGGAACACCAACGGCATAGCGATGACACCATAGTCATCTGGCGATAGCATGCGAGCTAATATGATGCCGAAGAGGAATTGCACGCCTTGCGTGGCGAATCGCTCTATCATACTCCACGCCAACCCCTTTTGAGTTTTATTCTTTAATGATTCAGACATATAATCAATCTATTTCCCTCTTGCTATATCATATTCATATTGGCCTTGATCATCATTCATTTGATCTGGACTAGGTGCTTTATATTCACTCCACTCCAATTGAGTCACTTCTGTTCCTCCCTTGCTACGTAGTACATCTTGATAATTCATTCCTGCTTCCAGTAACAAAGCCCCAAGATTGGACAATGTATAACTATTCTCCTGTTCGGAATCTAGAGCAGCTAATTTCAATGCTCCTGTAGCATACAGTAACTCAGAATCACCGGATTCATCGTAATACGGGTTTTGATACTTACTCAACTCATTTAAATCTATATAAGGTATTCTCTCCAACATAGAAGACAATCGAAAGAAATCATATATCGAAATACGATTTTCTGTTTTTGCTCTCACTAAATTTGCCAAGATATCAGCCTTATTGACATTGTCTATGCGATTAATCATATTTGTTATCACATTCCCGGCATAGTCTTGGGCTTTATCTGATACTTCATCAAGGAAAGAAGCAATATTTTTGGGTTGAATATCTTGAACCCCATAAATTAAAGCAAGAAACTTTCTGTAAAAATCCATTTCCAGATAAGATTCCCTAGCATTTTTTATTTGTTGCAACTCAGAAGCTAAACCTCCTCCAACTATAGGAATATAGTTTAATGCACCAATAAGCGCTTCTGAGGTTTCTTTAATTCCATCAACTCGTTTAATATTCTTGAGATCCTCAGACTCAAGAACTTCTTTGACAACAATTGGCAAATCTTTCATAAGTATAACTTTTATATTTTTCCATGAATCATTACCTGCAGGTATGCCAGCCTTTGGTTACTGCAAGCGTATTATCTGCACAATGTTGCAGAAATACATTATCTAATTTGACGATAGCACAGTATCGGTACCGCTAGTATCGTTGCAAACCGGTACCAAGATTTCAGTTCTGCTCTTCAATTTTCAAAGGTAATCTATTTTTTCAATTCCTGGCGTATAGAAGCGCCTTTTAACTCTATTTTACTTGCATTTGCCACCAAATGGTCTATAATGGCATCTACCGAAGTAGAATCACCTATGGAAAGCGTTTATCCAAGCGGCGTAAACCGTTTGGATAAAGGGATAAGTGATTTTTACTATTAAAATTTAACCCGTGTGGTGGACACTTTTAAATATTGACAGAAAACAAGATTATCTTAATACAGACATTTTTTATCATAAATCAACATTGCCCTATCTAGTAACAAAAACTACAGGCATAAGTTCCTTACAACTAACAACACCATTTTTCTGCTTCAATAAAGACTCATCGGTCTCTTTTCCTTCTAACCAATTAATAATTTGCTTTGGCACGTTTACACCAGCATTATGAGTAAAAGGATATTGACCACCGAATCTACAATTCATTTCTAAGACAACAATCTTACCATCGTCAGTTTTAAAACAATCGACATCCAAATTTGCGACATGATGTAAATGAGATGATATAAGCATAGCTGCATCCTCGAATGTTTCAGGATCAACAGTTTCTGCAATATCTGTTTCTCCAGAGCGCATTGCTACTTTTTTCTTAGCGAATGTCGTTACATAATTACCTGCCAAATCATTAAGGATTTCTATACCATATTCCTGCCCTTTTATCATCTGCTGAATAATAATACAAGAATCTTTATCAACTTGCGATTCATACTTCAGATATGTATCAAAAATTTCCTTATGAAGTTTCGCATATAACACCAATAACTCTTGTTCATTACATGCTTTATATATTCCTATGGAACCCATCCCCCAACGTGGCTTTAATATAAAAGGATAGTTTACAACACCATCAGCTATATCTTTTTTTAAATTCTCAAGATTGAGATAGGAAGGAGTTTGAGGTAATCCCAAACGAACAAGAAATTCATATGTTGACCATTTATCGTTACAGATTTGAGTAACATTATAGTCAGATACAACAACCGTAATACCCTCCTTTTCAAACTCATCTTTATGTTTTGCCAAAACTGGCAAATCTATATCAAAGAGAGAAATGATAGCAGATATCTGATAGTTCTTACAATATGAAATCAAAAAATTGATATACTCTTTATCATATATTGATGGTGTAATAACATAACCGTCTGCCTGATGCAATGTATATGTATCTATACTATTAGAAGCATAGACTTTTCCATGACCAGCCAAAGCTTTTTTGAAATACTCAACAAGATAAGTTCTTCGTCCTGCCGATGTTAATAAAATATTCATAATTTTCTTTCTAAATAATACTTTGTCAAATTATATTCTTTAATAAAGATAGATTCTTTTATAGTAAATCCATTCTTCATATAACACCTCTTTGCAATTTCATTATATGTATGCAAGCCCATAACACGCATACCTTGCGTTTTTGCATGAGTACAAGCACGTTCTAAGAGTTTTCCAGCAATATTATTACCTCGATATCCCCCCTTTACTGCACAAAATGTTGTATAGCCTCTACAAGAATCAACATCATTATCGTATGAAATTATCAAGCCTACAAGTTCTTCTTGACAATAACACTCTACCATTGTTGCATACTCATTAATTTTATTATAATAAGCGTTAATATCAATCCGGTCTAGCAGAGGGGGAACAAAATCCTCTTCTACAGCTTGAAGAAATATGAAAAAATCTTCAAAAGATATTTTTTCCTCACAATACCTAAATTCCATAAGATGCTTTCATTGATAATAAATTCATAATACCGCCCGTATTCCAATAAAGTATGTTTTTACCTTTATACTTTATGGAATTGTTTTCTAAAATCTTACACATACCATAAAATGACTTTCCTGAATAACAAGGGTCTATAACCATACCTTCATGAGAAATACATTCTTTAATATATGCGAGAAGTTCAGGTGTTGTACAATCATATCCTCCACATAGATAATCTTCATAAAATAACATATTATCAAATGTGTATTTTTTACCTAAGAATTTATTAAGAATAGCCATATCTTCCGTCAATGTAGGCTGCTCTACTTCAAAACTACGAGCTACAGATATAGCATGGACATGAGCTTCTGGAAAAAAATGTTGCATTCCCGCACATATACCAGTAAGTGTCGTTCCAGTTCCACAGGAAACAAAAAGATGATCAATATGCCCAACTTGTTGCTTTAATTCTGCAACTGCTTCATAATAAGCATAAATTCCTTCTAACGATTTTCCACCTCCATATACTAACTTTATATTTTGACCTTCATAGGATTCTACTACATTCTTTATTGTTTCTGGGACTCTATTTTTCATACAACGAGTCTTTGTAATTCCTACGAGATTACATAAGAAGTAATTTAAGGATGTATCAAACTCATCTAACTTATCGGTATACTCAACAAGATGCATCTTTACACCTAGTTTAGCACACATAAATGCACATGCACGATTAAAATTCGAGCAAGGTCCTCCTGCGGTAATTAATACATCACATGTATCTTTATTTACATCCGCTAAAATATATTGAAGCATGCGTGCTTTATTGCCACCACAAGCTTCAGAAAACAGATCATCTCGTTTTGCCATTATATTACAGCCAAACTTATCTGAATAATACTTTAGATTACTTACAGGAGTTGGTAAAAAATCTAAATGTTTCATCTAACAATCAAATCAATCGTTCTCTGAATATCCTCATTACTCAATGCATGATGCATAGGCAAACAGATTACGCTATCAGCCATCTTATGAGCATTCGGCAAGTTTGCCGGATCTGCACTCTCCAAACCACGATAGGTAGAGAACTCACTAATCAATGGATAGAAGTAGCGACGGCCCAACACATTCTGTGACTTCATCTTTGCATAAAGTTCATCACGGGTCATATCGTACTTCTGTGCATCAATGAAGATTGGGAAGTAGCTATAGTTATGGCGAACACCAGGCATATCATCAAAGAAGGTGATGCCTTCAACATTGCGCAAAGCCTCACGATATTTGATAGCTACCTGATGACGAGCCTCAATAGCGGCATCCACCTGCTTCAAATTCAACAAGCCATACGCACTACGCATCTCATCCATCTTACTATTGATACCAGGACCAACAACCTCGGTTTCTCCTGCAAAACCGAAGTTCTTCAAGTAATCAATACGCTTCTTGGTTTTCTCATCGTGCATAATCATTGCACCACCTTCTATGGTGTTATATACCTTAGTTGCATGGAAACTCAAGGTACTCATATCACCTGCATTTAAGATGCTCTCACCATTTACTTCTACACCAAACGCATGAGCAGCATCATAAATAACCTTCAAGCCATACTTATCAGCAATATCCTGAATAGCCTTGGTATCGCAAGGCTTTCCATAAACATGCACAGGCATGATTGCAGTAGTCTTAGGAGTGATGGCAGCCTCAATCTTGTTTGGATCAAGATTACCTGTTGCAGGGTCTATGTCAACGAAAACAGGCTTGCATCCATTCCACCAAATGCTATGAGTTGTAGCAACGAAGCTATATGGAGTAGTTATAACCTCGCCTGTTACACGGAGTGCCTGCAATGCTGTAAGTAATGGCAAGGTACCATTGGTAAAGAGACTCACGTATGGAACTTTGAGATACTCGGCAAGAGCAGCCTCCAGTTTCTTATGGTAATCACCATTATTTGTTATCCACTTGCTGTCCCAGATATTCTGGAGTTCAGCATTAAAATCATTCAAATTTGGCAGTAACGGAGAGGTTACTGTAATTAATTTCTTATCCATAAGATATATGATTTTTATGTCTTCTGTCTTATATTTGGAGAACAGAAAGACAATTGTTTAAAATTCTAAGTTTTGCTTTAATGTGTCCTTGCTTTCATTAAGTATAGAAAGCAAATATCTTCCATAATCGTTCTTCAACATAGGTTGAGCATTCTCTCTCAATTGTTCTGCGGTAATCCAACCCTGACGGTATGCGATACCTTCCAAACAAGCAACCTTCAAGCCCTGGCGCTTCTCCAGGACCTCAATAAAGGTGGATGCCTCTGAAAGGGAATCATGGGTTCCGGTATCAAGCCAGGCAAATCCTCTTGCCATGGTCTGTACCTTCAGTTGCTTATCCTTCAAGAACTCCTGATTAACGGTGGTAATTTCCAACTCACCACGAGCGGATGGCTTGATATGCTTAGCTACATCTACCACCTTATTAGGATAGAAATACAAGCCTACCACTGCATAGTTGCTCTTTGGATGCTGAGGCTTCTCCTCGATGCTGAGGCAATTGTCCTGCTCATCAAACTCAGCAACTCCATATCGCTCCGGATCACTTACACGATAGCCAAAAACGGTAGCCTTGTTGTTCTGCTCAGCATCTACTACTGCTTGATGCAGCATCTGATTTAATCCTGCACCATAGAAGATATTATCGCCAAGTACGAGGCAAGCAGCCTCATCGCCAATGAATTTCTCACCGATAATGAAAGCTTGGGCTAAGCCATCTGGTGATGGCTGCTCTGCATACTCAAACTTCACACCTAATTGGCTTCCATCGCCTAAAAGGCGCTTGAAGCCTGGCAAGTCAAATGGTGTTGAAATAATGAGTATTTCACGGATACCTGCCAACATCAATACTGATATTGGGTAGTATATCATCGGCTTATCAAAGATTGGTATCAGCTGCTTGCTGATACCCTTAGTGATAGGGTACAAGCGTGTACCGCTACCACCTGCTAATACTATTCCCTTCATAAATGTTATCTCCTCATTAACTTTGCTGCAAATTCCAGGAAATCTGCAACATTTTTGAAAATATCAAACTGCTGGCAATACATACTTGCATAAGGTTCGGGAAACCTACTGTGTATATCAGCCTTTATCATACTTGCTAAAGCCTCCTTAGTGTAGGTTTTCAGCAATTCGTTGTATCGTTCTTCCGACATAATATTCTCTGATATTTCAACATCCTTGCTATATACATCGCCTCATAAACTACGATACCTATTCATTTTTACATTGAGTAATCAATATATTCGATTTGATTATATGTCTGCAATTGCGTCAACTTATAATTAGGCGGCATTTGCAACAGCCATATCAAGTTGCCATAAGATGATTGACCATATTAGTTTCATATCTAATGAATGCTTGAACTCTTCAAGAATTCTGTCATTGATTTAAAATGTATATTTGATTCAGGTATTCCTAATGAGACAAGACAGTCTAAAGCTCTATCATAATCTGTATCAGAATAAGCGCTTACATACCATTGCAAGTTGGCTTTATCAGCATTCACCTCAATTATCTTCTTGATATAAGGCTTATCAACCTTAGAGAAAGAGATTCCCCATACATATATAATCTCAATATTTGATAATGATTCAAAATACACTTGGTTGTCTCTCAATATTTTATCTACAGGCTTTTCTGAGTCTGAGTAATATGATTCTACAGCACTTGTTAAAGCCTCATTTTCTGGCAAGTATTGCGTATTCCCCCTATACATCCTATATATAGCATCACGCTTATAGTACTTTTTCCCTTTTTTATCATACCTAGGTTTATCGTACCCCTTGCTTTTCCACCAAGAATCAAATATCTCTGAAGTATCTTCCCCATGACCAACCACAAGGCTTCCCCATGATTGGGTTTTAACACCGTGAATATGATTGATTTGAGAAGAAGGAATTCCATAATGACTTTCTAAGAATGTCGTATAATTGAATGTGAGAAATCTAGCATAGTCATCCACATAAAGCATCTTATCCTTATAGTCACGTGGTACACTCAAGGAACATACCCATTTATGAAAATCTTTCTCTAATTTATCAAGTAATTCATAAGCAGAAGACGATGCAGCATCTCCTCCTAAAAGTATATCTGCAGCAGACCATTCATCTGGATCAGACTTACTATCAGGAAAGAAAGCAAGACCTGACTCCAAGAAAAAGTCTCTGCTTACATAGGCCATCCCTGTTTCGAAATCTGACCACAAAGCATCATAATCACAAACTGTCTCATAAGTTTGATATGTATCGTAATCATGTGTTTGCAGCCACTTACGAAATGAGCCATAAGAACTTTTAATCCCATGAAAAAGATCAAAGCCATTACCTATAATGTATAGAACAGTATCTGTCATATATAAATGTTTTTATCCATACATTCTTTACTTCGTTAACTCCTTGTTAGAAATCCCAAAGTTTTTTTTGCATTAGAATTATAATACGCCTTTTAACAAAGGCTTGAAAGATACGCCTCTTCGCCTTTCTGTATGAGAAGACTTCAAATCTAATTGACTCAAATGACTATCAAAATAAGCGGCTAAAGATTTAATGTCTTCATAATCAAGCTGACGATAGTCATCAGCTGTCATGCAAATTCTTAGTTTCTTACAAAGTCGTTGATTCTTTGAAGCTAAGAGGAAAGACTTTACTATTTCATGAAGCTTATCTTGATAAGAAAAATCTGCAGGAAGACCAGAAATACTACTTGCTCCAAATACAGTAATATTAAGGGTTTCATCCTTGACATTTATTACTGCCAGTTTTTTCCATAATGCAGAAAGAAAATCTGTATAAGTAATTCTACTCATAGAGGAATTTCCATTTGGTCTCATTCGACTGAAAGCTGTCAGAATATAATTTTGTCCTTGATACTCTAAATGCATAACAGTACCAATACTATAAACCAACTTTTTACCCTTTAATTTGGGATTCTTAGAGGGTTTTACATTATTTGCATCCAATGTTTCATATATTTTGTGGTCTAATTCTTGCAAGGAATCACCAAAAAAACTAACAATAAATTGTCCATTCAATGATGACTTCTTCACTAATTTTTTGTCATAAACATCAGTATCAAAAGTATCAGAGAACTGAATTAATTTGCTACCTTCTTGTTTAAAGAAGTCACAGCATTTTATTTCAATAGCAACCTCCATGTTTCGACATTTCCAAAAATAGCCTAACCTCTTCCAATTATATGCTAATACTATGACAATTAGCCCGGATATCTCATATTTTAAATTACCCTTGCAAAAATCAACAACAGGCTGAGAATATTCCTTAGGAAGCAAATATTCCAAAGCTTGCAAAAATGTGACAGATAATCCGATGAAAGAAAATATAGCCTTTGTAACTATCCATAAATGCCCTCTGGAAAACTGAGCTTTAAAAGAATTTAGAATGTATTTCATCATCACAAGTTATAATGCTTATAAATAGAATCTTCTAGATACATGCTATGCTTTTCTTCATCTTTATGCATATCATAATATAATGGCCATACCAAAATTGCAGCATTAATTATATCAGGTGAATTTGATATGTGCAAAGCAAATTTATTTCTTAGACATATAGGACAATTATCTAAGTCTATAGACCTATTTCCGTTTTTATTAACAACAATAATAGGCTTTTCTTGATGGAGCGCACTCTCAATTTCATAATCATACATACCACCTAAATACTTAGAGTTAGAATCAACCATTACAAGAACTGCAAACGCTGTCTTTATTGCACTATTAGCTTTAATTTCATTATTATAATCATCGCTATAGTCTATCGTATAAAAATAATTGCCACAATCTTCCGCATTACATGAAGACTTAATCTCAGAAAAAGTCAACATATCAGCAGAATGGTCGAAGATTACATATATTCTTTTCTTTTCATTCATCACTTACTCCTCCATTTTAAACCATTCTTCATTAATGATACAGTTGTCGCTATTTGGAGCAGGATTGGCTTTTGTCACTTTCACCATCAAAGGCATAGGTACACAATTACCAAAGATTAAGGCCTCTCCAGGGATAGCCTGCTTAATCTTCGTAATGTAATCATCGGAGAAATAAGGCAAAACAGAATAGATGTATTTCATATCTACCTCATTTTGAATGCGATGCACGATGTAATTGCCACATTGGGAGAGTACAGTCTGAGAAAGTTCTGATGGTCTCTGAGAAGAAATTATAAGATATAGCGAATATTTACGTCCCTCTCGCGCTATTTTCTCAAAAATATTTTCACGCATAATGTAATTTGCATCCTTACGAATATATCGATGAGCCTCATCAAGTATCAGATGTACAGGTCGTTCACGGCGATCGTGACCCATCTTTTGCTTTCGATAATCGAAAATCATGCGTGATAATACGCTTGTCAACAGCTCTAGCACATCCGTACCAACTTCACTGAGATCGATAGTGATAAGTTGCTTTGTTCTTTCTTGTAAATCAGATATCCCAAATACTTTATCAAGATAATCGCTAGAACTTTGATATATCTCCTTCTTATCTCGCATAAACTGACAATCTTGGTTCTCCAAGAAGTAGTCTAAACGACTTAACAACGTAGAAATGAAATCACGAATATGGAGATTACCTCTCGCTTCTTCCTCCATAAGCACTATCTCGGTAGCGATTTTGAGAAACTTATAATCAAAATATTGACCAGCTTTCAACTTCTCTTCATTGACAACAATAGCCTTTTCTTCATCGATTTGCTTGAAGCTATGTCTCTTCTCCTCATCATATAAGGCTATTTCCATATTATTGTCAAGCTTTGCATACTGCGGATTTCCACCATCGCTAATGAAATCGTGAAGTGCATTAGCCAAGGCGTCATTGTTATTACCATAAGAAACATAACAGAGTTTGCTACAGATATCCAGATAATTTTTCAGATCCTTAAATACCTCAGAATCTGCATTTAGCATTATCTGTGCACAAGTTTCTTGCATTTTGGCAATAGCCCCCTTTGCTGCGGTCATCTTGGAAGTATCACTTTCAATTCTTGTAACAATGATGTACAACATTTGATGTAGTTTCCATTTTACGTAGTTCGCAAATCGCTCTGCATCATCTTCGCTGTTAAAAATCTTATAGAACTTAAAGCACTCTTGCAAAACCTTGTCCCAAAATGGTTTTTGTGTCCTTTCTGAAGCCATCAAGAACGACAGCCATTCATCAAGATTCATCAAATAATAAGGAAGATATAAAGGCATCATTCCATTTTCATTGTTATCTTCGATATTGGGCTTATAACAAATTTTGTCTATCTTAGGAGAGTGACCACTGTTATCACCAAAAGCAATGGGATATTCACCATTGGCATCAAATATAATAGTCTTGGCTCCATTGGCATGATTTTCAGTCTTTCGATAAACTTCATGCAAGATATGGGCTATTGTATTTGATTTTCCACTTCCGCTATTGCCTAGTACAGCCGTATGGATGTTAAACAATTTGTTGATATCAAGATTGATATTATAGTTGATTAAGCTCTTGCTTTGCCCGATACTAATGCTAGTATGAATGCCATTCCGTGGCTTGCTATCAGACAGAGAAAGAACCTTATCTAAATCATCATACGTTACAATTTCAACATCACTATATAAAGATGGGAAAATACCGACTCCCATCTTAAAATCCTTTCCAACTAACGTTCCTATTGGCTTGATGATAACTTCACGAGAACTATCAAGATCGTAATTTGAATAAGAACTTTTCTCGGTATTTATCCAATCCGTAACTGCCGTTACTTCACAAAGGATGGAATCTCCAGAAGAATTGGCAGTTTTCAGATAGCTGCCTATATTACCAAAGTAATATACCTTGCCATCTATATTTACCGTAGAATTCCTTGTAGAATGAAATAGTCTCACTCTAAACTTGTCATATTCTACAGATATAATTTTCCCTATCTTCATTTTTTGCCCTTGGTTAAATTGTTCAATTGGTTGACGAAACGCACTAAGTTGTCTTCCTTCTTGAATGCATCCAGATTCGGTAGGAGTTCATTCACAATATAATCGAAATGGTTTATTGTATGCTTAGAACCTTCAACCTCTTTTTCTTCATCATCTACATCCCAAACTTTGCCTGAAAAAGTAAATATCCTGTTGTCGTCAACAAAAAAAATGGGCTTCTTTTCCCTGTCTTCGTCTTTTGGCTTGCTACTGAAAATCACTATATTGATTGTTGAATTCGTGGCAAGTGCTCTATAAATGATGTCATTTACATGACGATCATTAAAACCATACCCTATAACAAACAACACAGAATGAGGTTCCAATAACTTGTTTTGAAACTCACGGAACAAGTCAACGTATGGGGCTCCTAAACTCTTATCTTGTTTGGTAGGTGTCGGATATATTAAACAAGCTTTATCTGAAGTCAAATCACTTGATGGAAATTCTTCTATTTCAAAATAGTTGCCTGGTAGTGGAGTTGATTCACGCCAATTGATAGAACCATGTATTTTGTATAAGTATACTAAATTTTCTATTGGTTCATACTTATCTATACTTGTATCCATTCGCTTTGACCAAGTATAATTGAATAGTGCAGGATTGAAAAATCTACGTAAGCCACCGCTGAATCCATTGATATAATGGATATTCAGAGAATCAAGAGCTGTCTCATTAAACAAATCATTGTTTGTTGTAAAAACTCGTATACGAGACAAATCCTTGTTTCGCATTGCCAGCTTCTGATAAAACGTAGTATAATATCCAAGAATCTTAGGACACTCCTTTGTGGCAAAATCAACATTGATACTATCAAAGATATGTCCCTCTATCTTTTTTATAAGCCTATCATAAAGTTCTTTATAATGGGTTATATCATCTTCAGCATTTTTGTCATCATCATGAATGCCATTATAATAATTTCGGGCTGAATACATCACTTTGAGTATATTCTCTAAATTCTCGCCCTCTTTTGCTACTATACTTTTAAACTCCTTTTCTTCATTTTTTTCTTCCTTAGAGAACTCCAAATGCTTATAAAGCTCGCTCATGGTATCTATAGCTCCATTACTTGTACCAGCACCAAAAAGAAAGTTGACATTCTTCAAATTAAAAAATTCGCGCAACTTAGTCTTTATAAATTCAACTTTCTTATCTGTTGAATCCATATCAGGCTGCCCTGCAAACAGGTTTGTCAATCCTTGAGTTGCAATAATGTTATCTTGTTTCATACACGTTCCTTCACTTTTTTCAATATAGTAACATAGAAGCATAGTCCTCATGCTCCATCTTTATGCGGGTAAGGAATTCTACTCTACTTACTAAATGATAAATCAACGATATGCATATTTTATTTGAGAGAATTACACTTAAGCTCCTTACTGATTACCTTCCCCATCACCTTCTCTATATCGAAGAAAGTCATGGGGTCGTTGTAATCTATCTCCGAAATGGTGTTGTCCATATCGTTAACGGCATAGCCTATCCATTCAATGGACTTTTCAAGGTCTTTCATATTGATTCGGGAATAGGTTTCCTCGAAACGGTCGAGAAAGAAAGATACCACAGTGGGATGCTTCTTTAAGTACTGATGAAAGGTCTTGCAGACCTGGGCCTGACCTTTGTAGTTGAGCTTACGAATGTCTTCAAACATCGGCATAGCGCAGGAATAGGACTTTACGGAAGAAACCTTCTTTCCCATCTTCTTGCGTATCTCCTTTGCCTCGGGAATCGTATCATCGTAAATGTCTTGAAACTCTTCTGGGAGCATCGAGAGCATTCGCTCTAAAAATTCTTTATCTGCCATAATTGTGTTATTTTCTAAAATCAACGTATATTAGCGACAGTATGTAAGGAGTCCTTACATACTGAATTTTCGCACGAAGAATGTACTTCATTTTCTGAAATCCGCTTTCTATTTTGTTTCTTCACCCCAAACGGCTACCAGGCGGTCTTTCCAGAGTTTCAGAGGGCAATTCTTGGAGATTTCGGTATAGAGCTTGAGGCTCTTCTCTGTTAACTTGGCAATGCCATCGGCTACTGATGGATAATATGGGAGAGCGGCTGGCTTGATTTTGCCATTCCAATCTACCTTTACATCCATGCCCAAGCCCATCGTCTCCTTACCATTCATCGACATGATGCCTGCTTTCTCGAAATCATTGTTGGTCAGGATTTCTACGAATGTAGGACATGGGCGCTTCATGATACCGTCGAAATGGTCGATTTGGGTTATTGAATCCAAATGGAGGAAGTAATCACCCCAATCGGCATAAAGGGTTACTTTGGTATCATCTACAATGTACATGTAAACATGAGTGTAGAAGCTTTTCTTACCAGACTGGTAACGGTAAATAACCTCAATGCTATCTTTATGATAGACGAGAGTCTGGGAGCTACCTAAGAAAAAGGTTGCTCCTGGTTTGATTGATAAAAAGGATTTCATGATTATATACTTTTTTGCTCCTCATTGCAGTATCGCTCTGCACTTGTCGTCACTCGAATGGGGAGTTTATTCTAATGTCCCACAGATCTCACAGATTTACACAGATTTCTTCGTTGCAAGCAACGGTAGTCACTATGCCTCACAGCAATAGATATTTCTCTGCACGCGAATTACGTATTTTTTTTCGGAACACGAATTGCACGAATTACACGAATTACACGAATAAGTTGCTTAGTCTCGAAAGATTCGTGTTCAACACTCAATATTATTCTTTTAAGTCGCACACGGATCTCACGGATTTTTTTCGTTGCAAGCAACGATTCGTATATCACCAAGACTGCGTCTCTACTATATTACTGCATATGGTGCACAACTATTAATCTTGACTAAATCTAATTTTTTCATTCTTACAACACACAAAATGATTCTGCTTCCTTACCGGTTCTGCGGCGATAGTCATCACGCATTCGCTTTTCCATTTGTGCTATGTATTCTGCCTTCCGCTCTCTAGAAGCCTTGAAGCGACGCATAAAATCTGCTTTTCTTTCTTCTATGTTCATAACGTCGTATTCTTCTTAGTAAGTATCTAATCTAACCTGTCATTTTATTTAACTGCATAATGAGCCAAAAAATCCTTAGGGGTCAAGACTTGCAATTCCGAAAAAGGAAAATCCTTAACGTTTCTGGTAACAATACAATCCACACCTATTGCCTTAGCAGAAAAATTTTGCAATGCATCTTCAAAGTCCTTAGCCTGCAAAGTTACTGCGGACTTTACAGCATTCGAATCGACAGATGCTATTTCGGCAAATTCAAACAAACTTGCAAGTACTGCATATATCGCTTCACCAGGGAACTTCTTTCTGCCTATATACGCCATATTAGCACAAGTTAAAGAAGATACATACAATAAACATCCTTGATTATATCCATAAGCCAAGATGGCTTCAGCATCATCACTAAAGCCTTCTCGATCCAGATAATAATCAAGAACCACATTCGTATCTAAAAATACCTTCTTCATTACTTGCTCAATATATAGTTTAATCTTTCATCCTCACTATCTTCCACACCAGCTAATACTCCTCGCATCTTTTTCAAATGCAAAGGCAACTGATACCGAGATGCTTTCGAATGCGGCTTAGCAAACTTAAACTCCTCTATAAAGAAACGAAAAGACTTCTTCACAACATCTGCTACATCCAAATTGTTTACATGAGCAAAATTTTCTATGTCGTGATATGTATTATTATCTATTGTAATTGTATTCATAATTGTATCTCCTTTTTTTGACTGCAAATATATGGTTTTTATATGAAACTACCAAATTTTTAAAGGAATTTTTGTTTCAAGTCCAAATCCCACGCAGATTCATTCGAGAATTTTCCTCTAGAATCGTCTTTTCATCAGATGAACCTTGCTGCAATGAGACTTGAAGCTCTGCAACACGAGATTGCATATGCTTCAGTTCTGCATGCATGGATGGTATCAAACTCTTAATATCAGTATTCATAATATGAAAGGTAATATATTATATAGGTACCGCCATACGGGCTAATGGTGATTTACCGTTCCATACTCCATCCTCAAAATCATTTACCATACAAACACTATATTTCTTGTCTATAGAAGCAAATGTTGAATCTTTAGTAATACTCTTGAAGGGACAATCTATTATTACTTGAAATGGAGGTATCATATTTCTATTAGACAAAACTTAAACATATATAAACGACTGGGGAACTTTAAAGTTAGCAATAACCGTTGTTGGATCAACAGCCTCCTTGTACTGCTTACATTCCTTTATCTTGAGGGCCACGCCTTTATCTTTTCCTGTATAATACTGTTGGAAGAAAGACTTGGTTACACCAGAGTATTCTTTCGTTTGATTCCAAATATTCGCAGGGGTATCACAGATAATCTCTGCTATCTTGAACTCGCCTACAATCTTGCTGATGGGACGGCTGGCGTAGATATATACGGTATCCACCTTTTGCTTGAAGAGAACCTTGCGGTACTCATATTGCTTTTCCCCAGAAAAGATTTTCTCAACAAACTCTGGCTTAATCGATAATATAACGTTCATCTATTTCTCCTAATTCCAATAGTTTATCAAATTGAGCATCGGTCAACTTGAAGAATCCCCAATACTCAGGGTTCAAGCCAACCTGCTCTTTCATCACTTTATTGATTACTTTCTTAGTGAAAGCTATGTTATACAACATCTTGATGACAATGAAACAATTCCTTGTTCTATACCATCGTCTCAATTCATATTCCTTAAATACCGAATAACGATTGGTATAATTCACAAAAGCATCTTCATTTTCAAAGTCTTTGAAGGTCTTGACCTCACTAACTGTACAAACAGATGTACAAACACTGCGATACTTGGCTGGACCTTGGAAATCACTAGTCCTATAAATGACAAGTTTGTCGCCTGTTTTCAAATATCTAGTACCTTTCATCCAGCAAAGGTATATCTTATAGATGCTGTTAGTCTCAGAAACATCCTGTATAAGATCATACTTCTGTTCGTTTTTCAAAATGGAATCCGGAAAAAGCTGTGTATGGTATTCTGGAACTATAGAAAGAACATACTTATTAAAACCCGCTTTTCTAACAAAAGGATAGTCGAGTTTTAAATCACCTATATGGTTTCTCATATTCTTTATCAATACATATTCCGAATTACCGTCCTCATGAGGCTTGTCCGCCTCATGTAAGAATCCAAACTTCTCAAACATACGAATCAAGCCTTGTAACTCATCTGTAGGGAACATGGTGACATAGACTTCTTCCACATCCTCGGCTATAGCCAAATCCATGATTTTCTTCATGAAACGCTCGCCACGTGTGGTATGACGATTGTCATTGTCCACCTTGAATGTGCCGACCTTCAAGCGTTTCCTCGCAGGTTGCACAGGTACCATATCTGATAGTTCCTCTTCCTCTATCTTCAAATAAAGAAAGTCTTTCAGTTCTCTATTAATATAATAGGTGTAGGCTGTTGCACCTGCAGCTTCCTTTTTATGATACCACTCATCAAACTCGGGATAACTCGACCTCAAAGAATCAAAGAATGAATCTTTGAGATTGATGTCTGAAAATCGCTCTAATTGCAAATCCATAATTCAACTTTTATGATTGAAAATTATCTTTTATACTACTAGAAGAATCATCATGTATATTTTGTTTCGCCTGACTAGCATTTGGCGCTATCACGTTGTTGCCACCATTAACATTGAACATAACGTGCGGGTCTTGACACTCCTTGATCTGGTCTATCAGGTCATGGTATTCCTTAGGCATCATCTTTCGGAGCAAACAATGTACACGAGAGATGTCTGCATAATGATTCTCATTCATGAACTCTTGTGCCTTACGTATCATATGAATATATATTTCTCTCATGTTTTCGGGAATATAAGTTACTTGCCCAAGTAATATAATATACTTGGCAAAGTAATATAATATACTTGCTCAAGTAATATAATATACTTTTTGAGGGCTATTTCATCGATTTGACTGGCGGATAGCCTTTTTTCTTGCATCCCATGCATTGTTGATGTAGAGGCGGAGGTTATCTACTCCCTTGCCTGTCTTCACATTCGTGAGGAATGGAAGGAGGAGATGGATGAAATCTTTCTTGGCGATAAGGTCGGCATCTATCGCCTCCTCGTTCTGGCACATCGTGGCTACTACCTCGCCCACTTCCTTTGCTTTCTTGCAAGCGGTGAGGAGAGAGATGTAACCTCGGAGAGATTTCACCTTATTAATATATATAGCGAGACGCTGCTCATCTTCATTAGGTGCATCGGTGGATTCGCCTTCTGAATGGAGCTTTTGGTCTGCGAATTGGTCGCCATAGAAGTTTTGTACGGCTTCTGTGGCATTGGGGAGGATTTGGTTGTTGCCTCCGTATATGTTGAAAGTCACGTTAGACTTGCTGTTTTCTTCCATTTCTAGTAGGGATATTTAATGGTTGTTCAACGAATATTCAATGGTTATCCAACGCTATTCCATAAAGTTGATTTCGCCTCTCATTTTTTATACCTTTGCATCAGTTAAACGAAGAACGAAGAGTGAAGAGTGAAGAATTCATTACCCCGGGCATTCGACATTCTGAGTTTTGAGTGAGACATAGGTAACATTAGTATTAACATTTTAAAAGAAAGGATTAATTATGATTGAGTATTCTGTATTTTTGATGACCAACTACCTCAAGCCTGAGGACGGGGCTAAGGCTTATGCCAAGAACCAAGTTCGTGAAATCTGGGACTTGAATAAGTTTTGCAAGCACATTGCTTCACACAACGCTGGCTACAGCCGAGGTATGGTGAAAGCCATCCTGTCGGACATGTGTGACTGCATTGTAGAGCAACTGCTCAACGGCAACAAGATTAAACTCGGTGAGTTTGGTGTCTTTAGCATCTCCATCAACTGCGAGGGTGCGGAGTCGCTGGAGAAGTTTACCGAGGAGAACATCAAGTCGGTGAACATCAAGTTCAACCCTGGTGTGGACTTTGAGAACCTTGTTGATAAAGCTGAGTTCAAGCTCGTGGCAAGCCGTGCTGGTCAAGCTGCCTTGCTCAAGGCTGAAAAGGCGAACGAGACTACCGTTGACCTGGAGGCTGCGAAGAAGAAGCCTACCAAGGACGACAAGAATGACAACAAGCCATCGGGTGATGGTGGTGATACACCAAACCCTGGCGGTGGAAGCAGTACCGACTCTGGCACCGACGGTAGCGGTGATGGCCTGGAGTAGGATTCTCCCTGTGACTGCATCCTGCATAGTGCAGGGTGTGGTCACCCCTTCAAACTTATGTTTCACTTTTAAACACATTTCTGATTATGAAGAATTTTAATGATGGTTCCAAGAAAATTTCTTGGGTTTCAATTTTGAATGCTGCTGTTCAAGCTTTGATTGCAGCTCTTACTGCACTGGGAGTAAGCTCGTGCGCAAATGCCTTATAGCAATGTTAAGTGTTGAATGTTGAATGTTGAATTATGAATTGTGAATTATGAGACAAAGTCAATATATGTCGGCTAACGACATTAAATATCTGGTTTTGCATTGCTCGGCTAGCCGATGCAATGAGGACTATAGTGTGGAACAGCTGCGACGCGACCATAAGGCGCGTGGGTTTTATGACATCGGCTACCACTTCTACATCCTTAAGGATGGAACGATGACGCAGCACCGTAAGCTGTTGGAGGTTGGTGCTCATGCCAGACCTTATAATAGATGCTCTATCGGCATCTGCTATGAGGGAGGGCTCGATGAGCAAGGCAAGCCTTGCAACACCATGACAACTGAGCAGGAAACGAGACTCATTGACCTTTTCAGGAATCTGAAGATTCTCTTTCCGAAAGCGAAGATTGTGGGGCATCGGGATTTGCCGGGAACTACTCCCAAAGAGTGTCCGTGTTTGGATGCGGGCAGCTGGGCTGCTCATCATCATCTCGATTAATACTCTGTTACTGGCGAGGTACTTTTCCTCGTCAGTACCACTTGCTTAATATCTGACATTTCCATATACTCTATTCGATTTTTTGCAAGTATGCTTTAGGAATATATCCTGTCGTAACAGCACACAACCCCTTGATACTCACATAAAGTTTATGATCTTTTTTGATACGGACGACATAGCCTTCCGCTCCTTTCAAAGGACCTTCAATGACTCGGAACTTGTCACCTCTGGTAAACTTGGGATTATACTCATCGTAAAAATCCAGTCCTTCAACACCAGAAGTTGCTACAATATTGAAGATTTTCACTTCACGTTCTGAAATTTTAGAAGGTTCTTTCAAGTTCTCAGAATTTTTGCCACGATAGAGCATCACTTTATTGAGAAAATTGCGTTCAATCTCTTCGGCATCTGTTCTCGTAGTACGGAAAAGAATGAGAGATGGCATAATAGGAACTTCCTTCACCAGTCTCTTTTTCTTATTCTTGTCCCAATATGCTTGTTTCACATCATAAATATGTTCTATCCCTTTGGCAACGAAATATGCCTTGATAGGCTTTCCTTTCCCAAAAAATATCTTGAATGCGTACCAACTCTCCTCTTTGTCTGGTTGTATCATTGTTTATTTTTTTCTATTTTGATCAGGGTGTATTTCTCATTCCCCCGTGTCGTGAAATCATGTTTCAAAACACTTGGCAAGAAAGGGCTGGTTAGTCTATTTCCAATAACGGAAACCTCTAATCACAGACGTACTCCTGATCCAAGAGCATGATAGTCTGCAACCCTTGGAATGATTAGCTGTCCGATTCCTTTGTCCTCAAAATCCTTCCCTCAATCACTCCCGTTCTTCTGAATCTCTATATAAGAGACACAGAAAACCGAAAAACATTCTTTCAATCAACGACTTAGAAGATTGTGTACGAGAAAAATGCTGAAAAAATGTAGAATTTCGTAGAATGATATTAATTTTTTAACACGCATAATTTGCTTGTTTCCAACAATTTTCGTATCTTTGCGGTAAGATTCTGTGTCTCTTATATAAAGATTCAGAAAAATTGGTTCATTTTGGTTCATTTTACATAATCCCTCTTTTTATTCTTTTTTGTGGCTTATAGGGCTGCCAGTATCTTGGCGTTGGCATCATCTACTTCTGAGCTTTTGATGGAACGGAGATAGATTTGTGTGGTGGTTTCGGAATGATGTCCCAATGCCTCGCTGATGACAGAGATAGAGATATGATTATCTCTTGCCGTCGTTGCCCAGGAATGGCGGGCAACATAGAGGGTGAGCTTGCCCTTGATGCCTATCGTAGCTCCAAACTTTCTGAGGTGGTAGGAGATACGCGCTTCCGCATTGTGATATAGGCGTGCCTCATCCTGCTTTTTGTCAATAGTTTTATCCTGTCTTTTGTTTCCATCATCAACAAGGAAAGGAAAGAGATAAGATGAGGAGGCAGTCTGCGCCTGATACTTTTCCAACAACTCCTGCATCTCCTTCTCCCATCGGATGGTGAGACGCTGTCCTGTCTTTCTTCTTGTATAATGAAGATAACCGTCCTTGAGGTCAGACTTGCGGAGATGAGCCAGGTCGATGAAAGAGATACCACGCAGATAGAAACTCATCAGGAATGTATCTCTTGCCATCTCTTCCTTGGGATTGAGATCCTTGACAGATTGCAGACTCTTGATCTGGCTGACATTCTCTGTAGGTATGGCTCTCTTGCGAGTTTGGGCAATACCGGTATAGACATCCGAGAAGGGATGCTGCTGTGGCGTCAGTCCCTTTGCCACAGCTTTGTTGTAGGTGGCACGGAGGATGCGGAGATAGAAGGAGCTGGTGTTTTTGCATACCTCCGCAGTATGATGCAGGTACGCCTCATACGAGCGCATCACTTCTGCATCTATCTCTTTTAGGGCAATATCCTTGTTGTCACGGTATCGCTTAAAGCTGTTGAGGGATGCCTTGTAATGCAGCGAGGTGCGGTATTGCCCGTTCTTCAGCAACAGGGCGATGAGGAGGTTCATGAACTGGAATAAAGACTCTGATGTTTTCTTGTTTCTTGACATAATGACAGTGAATTTATGAAGTTTATTAATATATGATAGGGGAATGGAGGACTAGTTTTAGATAATTCAAGGTAAAATGTCGATATTTTACATAAAAATCGGACTGTCTGTAATTCACCGGCATCATGATGTTCAGAACAATCGCCTCTATCGTATAATGGTAATCATTATTACAAAAAAAACTCCGAAGAACCAAGATTGATTCTTCGGAGTTTTTTGTACACCCTTAGGGATTCGAACCCTAGACCCACTGATTAAGAGTCAGTTGCTCTACCAACTGAGCTAAGGGTGCCTCTGCAAAAAGCTTTGTTTTCAAAAGCGATTGCAAAGGTAATACATTTTTCTGAAACCACCAAACTTTTATGGATATTTTTTGAAAAAATCTTTCATTTTATCCATCATGATTGGTTGATGAAAGCATTATTCCTTCAGCCAACCACCTATCAGACTGATGATTTCCTGTCTTGTAGGCTCTGGAAACGACAAGATGCGAGTTTTGTGCGAACAGCCATGACACATATAAACATGCAGGTTCTGGTTTACATGATGCAGATAAGGAAATCAGAATACAAATCCTGCATTGATATAGAATCCTACATTCTTACCCAAGCTAGAATAATTAGCCTGAATGCTTACCGGACCCAATACGAAATCATAGGATGCTCTCAAGGCTCCTCCCCACAAATCATCACCGATGAGAATATGGGAAAACTTGCGGGCTTCCTTGCCATACTCTCCCAGAGCGGTAAGATAGAACTTTCCTTTTACCCGATAGCGGAAACCGAGCTGACCAGTCACCACATTGCGCTCCAGCAGATGAACATGCTGCGCACTCTCCCATGCCACCTGCCAAGGCAGATAGTAACCGTCAGCTACTCCACCTGCATAATTCTGATAAATGGCTGGTACGGAACTGCCAAACAAGAAGCGGCTCTTGAGCTTAGGGAGCAGATAGAATCTGGAATTGAGACGTACGGCACATTCTCCTTGAAAAGCAGCTTCAGCAAAAGGATTACCATCAGCATAATGTATTCCGTCATCCGTATGCAGAATGCCCTGAACCTGAATGCGGCTACCACGGGTCGGGAAATAGCGGCGGTCGTAAGTATCCATCACAACAGATGCAAAGTAGTTCAGGAAATGGTCTGACGAACGTGTCTGGATGCTTCCGTCGCGTTCGAACATATCAGAATGATAATGATAATAATCAAACTGCACTCCCGACTTCAATCTGAAATTACCGATATCGCGGGTATAGAATCCAGCGAAAGAATGCGAAAGAAACTCCAGGGCATCCAGCTTATGCTTGTCCGCATAAAGGTCGAAATCATAATGAGCCATACGATAGGAAATGCCGATTTTCGCTCCGAAAAGGTTGCCATAGGCATATTTCATTTCTAGATAGGGATTACGGGAAATGCGTCCTGTAAAGGCATAGTGATGACGGGTAGAAAACTGCTGGTTATTGGATATCTGAGCAATGACGCTCGCCAAATCCTGCGTATCAAAACGTGCACCTACACTGATTCTTCTCGATTCGTTGGGTTCCAGCATGAATACCAGGTCATAAGGTTCCTCGTTAGACTGTCTGTATTCTACACGCGAAAAGATATTCAGTCCCCTGAGCATGGCAAGTGTGCCATCTATCTCCTCAGGACTGACTTCCGAATTCTCCCGTAAAGCAATTTTCTTTCTAATCCACTTTTCCTCCTCTCCGCTGATGCCTTCTATCCGGATGCTTCCTATATGATAAGCTTCCGTCTGAGAAGGTTTCGGCTGTTTGAGGCGTTTATCCTGTAATGTATCATCAGAGGCTACAGAATCACAAGCATCAGCATAGATATACTTTCTCAGAGCCATCAGCTCATCCCATTTCTGACGGGCAGCCTGTTCTCCCCGCTGTATCATCGTGTCAATGGCTTCAGATTGGAAACTGGCTGCCGAATAACCTTTCAGAGAAGGATTGATATAAAGATCGGCTTCAGCCATATTCTTCCGGTATTTGTTCTGCCCCATCATACTTATGAGCTGTTCTACAACAGAAGAAGCCGATTTCAGTTCTTCCTTCTTCTTCCAACCGGTACTCAAATCTACGCAGATAATCACATCCGCTCCCATCTCCTTTGCCACATCAACCGGCAGATTGTTCAAGGCGCCGCCATCCACCAGCATCTTTCCTTTCCATTCTACCGGAGCAAACACGCCCGGTATCGACATGCTGGCACGCATCGCCAATGGCAACGAGCCCGATGAAAACACCACCTCCTTGCCTTCTACCAGATCTACCGCCACGCAACGGAAAGGGATGGGTAGGTTGGAGAAATCATCCACCTGATGATACCCCACGGTAAGTTTAGAGAAAAGGTTAAAGATATTCTGCCCCTTCACATAACCGGTTGGCAACGAGACCTTCCTCTCTTTGGAAAGAGGAATATGAACGATATATTTCTCCCTTTCTTCTTTAGAAAGAAAAGTCTCCGATTCACGTTTCACCTGGTCGCTCAAAAGGAAAAGCCAGTTCTGGTTACGGTAGAGGCTGTCGATATCAGCAGCATCGTAGCCGATGGCATAGAGTCCGCCCACGATGGCACCGATACTGGTTCCGGCAATATAATCTACAGGAATATCAGCCTCTTCCAGCACCTTGAGCACACCTACTTCAGCCGCACCCTTGGCACCACCTCCACCCAACACGAGCCCCACCTTCTTGCGTGGCTGCTGGGCTTGCAGAGGAGTATGAGCAAAGCAGCAGAATAAAACCAAAAAACATAATATCTTATCTCGATGTACCATCATATTGCTCCTTATTAAAATGAATAACTGACACAGCAAATACTCTTCACTCTTCACCAATTCCTCCGGAATACCGATAAACAGGGCGGTTATCGGAGGTGAAGAGTTCTCAGAAGCTCTTCACCCACTCTTCACCACTCTTCACCTAAATACTTTTTCAAGAATCCGACAGAAAAGAGAAGAATGATATTTATTTTCCTCCATATTTCTTTCGCTTTTAAAGTTATATAAAATCACTTGTATTTTGAGACAGAGAACCTTTTTGGATTCTGTCTCATATCCCAAATATCAACAATATGCACCACATCCAAGGATTCATCATAATAATAAACCAACTTGAAATTACGCATAAAATTAGCACCCCGAAGCAAATAGCTAAACTTTGGTGCACCAAGAAAAGGGGGCTTACCTTCAGGATATTTTTTCAGGAAGTTCTGAATTTTCTTCAGTTCTTCTTTCCACTTTCGAGCAGTTTTCTTACCAAAATTCTCATAAGCATCGATAATATACTGACGTTCCTTTTCTTCATACAGCTTGTGGACAACTATCTCAGCCATGGGAATTCCTCATATAAACGTTCATTAAAGGCATCAACAGACTCCCATTTAGACGAATCATCCTTTATGGTTTCACAATAATCGAGGCTATCCAGAAGCCCCTCATAACTAAAATGATTTTTAAGAACAGGTATTTCATCTTCCTGCTCTATCCCAGAATCAATCACATGATGAGACACAGACTCTGATGCAACAGATGCATAAGCAGGCGATGGCTCACAAACCTTATCCCCTGCTACCTTAGATTCATCGATATGATATTTCTTTTCCTCCATATTTCTTTCGCTATTAAAGTTCCACGATTCTTATGTAAAGATGGTGCAAAAATACGAAGAAAGATTGGTATTCGCAAGAAAAAAACTATAAAATTGCAGAGAACGCTGAAATTTAATGGATTATACGAATCAACTTGGATAAAAAACGACCAAGTATTAATTTTTCTTCTTAAAATTTTTGGAGTATTAACAAATATCTGTATCTTTGCACATGAAATATTTAAAATTAACAATTATGGCAACACAAATAAAGTTCATGAACGAGCGTTTGCAGCAAGAATTAGATAAACTTTGGGAATCTGGCGAACTGAGCAATGAAAAGTTGCAAGAAATGCTGTCAGAACACTTACGCACGGCTTATAAATAATGCTTAAGACTAGACTTTTTATTTATGCGGAATGCCCAACAAGTTGAGCATTCCGCAAAAAAACTACTTGTTAAAATACTTCTTGCCACCCTGCAGGATAACAATTCCCTTAGCATTTTTGCCAACTTTCATACCAGCCATATTGAAAGTCTTAGCTGACTTCACTACATTTGTGCGAGCTAACTCAGTAATACCGGTGCCTGTATTGTCAAGCAAGTAGATGACATATTGAGTTTCTCCATTACCTAAATATTCACTATTTCCTATATAAATCTTTCCATTCATACGATAGATAGACAGATCCTTTCCATTATTACCATTCGGTATAGTGAACAATTCCTTTCCATCCTCATTCTTTACGGCTATATAAGACTCATAGTACTTGTCATGCACATCCTGACATAAAACGAGTTTTCCATTTTCAATACCATTTATCATTAGACTATTAGCGCTAGCTTCTGGCTGAGATACTTGCCTATAACATTCTACAAGAAACTCATATTTATCATCATTGTTAAACACATTTTGAGTAAGGTATACATATGAATCCTCATTGCAGTTCGCATCAAAATCATACACCTCTGTCTGCATGATTCTTTCTTGCTGTGTTACCTCACTACCTTCACGGCTATCATCTACCTTCCAAGCCAAGTTAGACATATCAACTTCAACTAACCTAGTAAGACCATCTACATTATATAATTTATTGTCGGAAGGGTTATAATAAGAGTAACGCTCACTTACGTAAATACTATCATTACTACCAAAAGTTTCTGGCCGATCATATTTATTATAATAAGCAAAATTGCCTTTATAATCAGTGAAGTAAACCTGTTCTCCATCGCCTATCAATTTGGTAACAGCAGCCTTAAATTCATCCATCGTTGTAATTGGAGTTTCAAATCCATCATAACCATATACTCCATCAACTTTGTCCCAATAAGCTTTCTCATAACCTTCCTTAACAACCTTCTTGGTTTTGAAATCAGCTAACGCTTTCATTGGTACCAAATTGCTTTTGAATACCCTCGGGGCATACTGAAAAGTTTTCTCCACGTTAAAAGAAGCATCATAAACAGTAAACTCAGGTGTTTGGTTGCTACTATTATTTTCAACTCCGATAGTTGAATAAGGAGTAATAACACCTGTAGTAGTAAGCCCTTTAGGGATGAAATCAAATCCATCGCCTTTCACCTTAGTCACTTCAGAAATCTGTGCACTAGCAGCCAAAGCCATGACTGCAAAAGCGGAAACAAGTAATGTTCTCTTCATAATTAATTACAACAACAAGTTTGGATGTCCTGCAAACTTGAATTAAAACGTTTATAAGTTCTTTTTCCTGCAATAACAAAGCGTAGACATCTTCACTTGACATTTGCCTAGCGACACATTTGCTATGCAGTTGCTACATATTATTCTACCCTTGTGAGCATCACCCTTCATAATGATTTTGCAAAAATAGTCTTTTTGATAGTATTCAGAAAATAAAAGCTACAGCCAAACACCCTTATCCATAGCAACAAAGCCAACCCTGATGCACATCAAGACCAGCCTCATCCCCATTAGAACGCAGAAACGTGGACGATCCACTTATCCAACGTCCCAAGGTGTTTGGCCTAACCTATATGCAACAGATAAGTTTTACGTCCACGCTATAGCGGACGCTTACTTATTTATTCTGTTGCACATGTTCTTCCGCGGCCAAACTTCAGGAACATTATTATCGAATAAACAGCAAACGCTATTATTTTAACCCACAAAAACAGACGTCATCGCCCCTTAGGGCGAATCAATCCGAATGCAAAGTAAATGCAAACGAGCGCAATGAAAGCTTGCTTTCAAATTGCCAAGTGCAACTTTGCTTCTGCAAAGATACTGCAAAAATCAGAGATAACAAAAAGATTCGCCATTTTTTTTATATTATCCCCCATTTTTTCTTGCGAAATCAAAATATTCATCGTATCTTTGCAAAAAGATTTAGTTACAAAAAGAAGCGTTATGGACAAGCAGATCAATGAACTCCTAGAGGTTCTGAAAGAATACCAGGAGCTGGGAATATCTGAGCAGATAGACTATCAGAAGTTCTATCTCTACTCTATCATCACCCACTCCACCGCCATCGAAGGCTCCACCGTAACCGAGATAGAGAACCAGCTTCTCTTCGACGAAGGCATCACGGCTAAAGGCAAACCGATGGTGGAACAACTCATGAACCTCGACCTGAAGAGAGCTTACGAGCAATCCATCAGATGGGCAAGAGAACACAAGCCATTCACCGTGGAAATGCTCAAGAACCTCTCCGCCCTGGTAATGAGAAATACGGGCAGCCACTACAGCACCTTGATGGGCGAATTCGACTCATCAAAGGGAGACCTGCGCCTTGTTGGCGTTACGGCAGGAGCAGGCGGGCGCTCCTATATGGACTACCGCAAAGTTCCGATGAAACTGGAAGAACTCTGCAACCACATCAACCAGCGGAGAGAAGCGCTCATCAAAAGTCCCAACGCCATAGATGCCTACCTGCTAAGTTTCGATGCCCACAACATTCTCGTTACTATTCACCCATGGGTGGATGGCAACGGCAGAATGTCGCGCCTCATCATGAATCACCTACAGTTTGAATTCGGACTGGTACCTGCTAAAATCATCAAAGAAGATAAAGCGCAGTATATCGAAGCCCTCAATGAATCGAGAGAAGAAGAGGCAATGGCACCCTTCCAGGAATTCATGCTGAAAGAGCACACGCAAAACCTGAGAAACGAGATTCTTGAATACAGGAAATCTATGGAAGAAGATATTGCGATAGCTGATATCAAAGTGCAGATGGAAGGAGAAAACAAGATGGAAAAGGAGAAGCAGGAGGTGGTCCAGAAAGGTGGTCCAGAAAACAAGGAAGTGGTCCAGAAAGGTGGTCCAGAAACGAGAAATGCCATTTTGCAACTTATCGCCAGCAATGGGAATATCACTTCCCGAGAGATTGCTAACACTCTGAACATCAATAGAAGTGCCATCCTTAAGCATCTCAAGAAGATGCAGGAAGATCATATCATCCGCAGAGAAGGCTCGCAGAAATCAGGCAAATGGGTTGTCATATCATAATCCTGACCGATAAATATTATGTGGAAGCAAACACGGAAATACTCTTCACCAAACCCTTCGGAATACCGATAAACAGGGATGTTGGCAGAGGTGAAGAGTTCGCAGCAGCTCTTCACCCACTCTTCACCCACTCTTCACCCATATACTTCTACACATCAACGCATAAAGGAGGATACACATCTTCCTATCGATTTTGAGTCCAGGTGAAGAGTGGTGAAGAGCGGGTGAAGAGTTGCTGATGACTCTTCACCTCCCGAAATGCCGATAAACACAGGGGATTTGGGAGGAAAGGTGAAGAGTGAAGAGATTTTTGCAGAATGCTAAACATAAATCATATTGATAGGATTGGGAAATCTGGTTTCCCCGTCTGAGATGACTGTCTTATAGGAACAGCCGACTGTTCCCTATTCCGCCAGTAGGCTGTTCGCCCCAAACAGCCTACTAGCCATACGCAAACAGCACACTTATCTTTCGGAGATAAATATCAGGATATCGGAGATTTATCTGCCAAAAACAGCCATATCAAAACAAAAACGAAATGAAACTTCCCTGAAATTTGGAGGGTTTAAAAAAATATATTACCTTTGCACCCGCAAAAAAGATAAGATTATGAACGGATTGTATACTATATTATTATTGGTGCTGAGCAACATCTTCATGACGCTAGCTTGGTACGGACACCTCAAGTTGCAACAAACGGGCGTGAGCAGCAACTGGCCTCTTATCGGTGTCATCGCCTTCAGTTGGGCTATCGCCTTCTTCGAATATTGCTGTCAGGTACCAGCCAACCGCATCGGTTTCGTGGATAATGGCGGACCGTTTAATCTGGTCCAACTCAAGGTGATACAGGAATGCGTATCGCTTATCGTCTTCGCCATCATCGCCAATATCCTCTTTCAGGGACAGGGATTGCACTGGAATCATTTCGCAGCCTTCTGCTGCCTGATTGCAGCCGTTTATTTCGTATTCATGAAATAGCCGGATAAGGAGTTAGCTCAATATAACTCCTTATCCGGCTACCTTTTTAGTTTTACACCTGCCCTACACCAGCTTATAGATTTCGCTCGGTGTCTTGCGCTTCAATACTTCCAGCTGGAAGTCCTTGCCGGCTATGATGCCTTTACTGCGCAGGATTTGCTCCACGGTTTTGCGTGCCAGCTCAGGATGGTTGTTCTCCTCGCTGAGATGACAGAGCCAGACGTGATGAAGCTCCGGTGTAGCATAATTGGCAAGCGCCTCGCCACAATCGTCGTTGCTCAGATGACCGTTATCTCCCAGAATGCGATCCTTCAGATACTGGGGATAATGACCCTGCTGGAGCATCTCTACACTATGGTTCGCCTCGAGCACAAGATAGTTGGCACGACCGATAAAGTCGTGCATCTCTTCAGTAATATGCCCCACATCGGTGATGAGACAGAAGTTTACACCACCGCACTCCACGAAATAGCCAACATTGTCGGTACTGTCGTGGGGTACACCGAACGGAGTAATCTTAAACTCGCCCAGTGTGAAAGTTACTTTCTTCTCTATCACACGAGCATGGTTAGGCTCTATCTTCTTTCGAACACAATAGTTGCGCTCGATGCCTTGATGTACTTTACGGGTCGTATATACCGGTAGATGATAGTCAGTACTCAGACTCCCCACCGACTTTACATGGTCGGCGTGGTCATGGGTGATGAGGACGTGATGCACATCCTCGAAGCGAAGTCCATAGTTATGGAAATGCTTCTTCAATATTCTTATTCCTACTCCTACGTCTATCAGTATCGAATCCGTATCAGTGTAAAGATAATAGCAATTGCCACTACTTCCACTGCCAAAGGATATAAATTTCAGCATTTTAATTGTTATTTTCCATGCAAAGTTAGCAAAAAAGATTCTTATTACAAAGTTTTTTACTATCTTTGTGCCGAAATATCGCAAAAAAATAGAATTTTTAAGATTTGAGAATCATGATGAAGAAGTCGATGATAGGTTTATGCATAGCTGTGGCATGCATGACCGCAAGTATATTCAGCCTTTCGGGCTGTGAACCTCACGAAGGCAGCGAGGACCAGCTGAAGACTGATGTTGATTCGTTTGCCAACTATTATTTCAACTGGCATTTCCAGAAAGCCGTGAAGTATTGCACCCAGGAATCGGAGCGCTGGCTGCGTTATGCTGCAAGTAATGTGAACGAGACCGACGTGGAACTGCTGCGCCAGAAACCAGAGGATGCCAGCATCGAGATTACGGATATTGATTTCGGTGACGATGAAACAAGTGCCACCGTTACCCTTACGGTTCATAATTTTCTGCAGATGGACAGCATCGGGCAGGATCCGCAGCTCATAGAACAGGCCGATTTCCAACTGCCGATGTGTATGGAAAAGGGGCTCTGGAAGATTAAGTTGGATAAATTGCCTTGAAAAAAGTAAGGAGTTTCTGAGGGGCATCATAATCAAAAAAGATGCCCTACAGAAACTCCTGGCTATAAACTATTAACTATAAACTATTAGCTGCATTTAGAACGGCAGACCAACTGCGAAATGGAAGGCGAAATCGCGGTCTAGTTTCGGGTGGATAATCGCCCAATGCTCTTCCTTCGTTCCGTAGGCTGGATTGATTGCCTTCATACCCATATCCAGACGGAGGATGAAGTAATCGAAATTCAACCTGAGACCTAAGCCATAGGCTACAGCTATCTGCTTGTAGAATTCATCTATCTTGAACTGGCCACCAGGCTGATCCTGATAATTGCGAAGTGTCCAGATATTACCGGCATCGATAAACGCTGCACCCTCAAACTTCCAGAAGAGCGAAGTGCGGTATTCTGCATTCAAGTCGAGCTTCACATCACCCGTCTGGTTGATGAAATCTATTCTGCCGTCAGTTCCCTTAAACTTGCCCGGACCTAATTCTCTTACGCCCCAACCTCTTACCGAGTTGGCACCACCCGAGAAATAACGCTTTTCGAAAGGTAGCACCGTACTGTTGCCGTAAGGATAAGCCACACCGATACCCGCATGCAGCGCCAGAGCATTGCGCTTATCAAACCGCATCAGATGGGTATAATCTACATCAAACTTGGCATACTGGGCATAAGCTATATTAAATAATGTACGCTGCCCCTGGCTGTTCACCTTGAAACCGAATGTCTTGGAAACACCACTCAGCAGATTGCCCGAACTCTCTACATTCACTCGCACAGCATCTACCCCATCGCTATAACTCAAACCGAAACCCATCTTCATGATAAACAGGTCTTCGTAATTGTAGCGGAGGATGGCATTTCTGTTTTCTGCATTATCGAGATAGTCTCTCTTGAAAGTCTCGGATATCCATGGCATATACACATAGTTGAGATCGAGCAGGTCGAAACGCCAGGCCAGGTGATGACGCGGTTCTGTCCAGCGATAACGCCAAGCAGTAGAGAATACGCGGCGATGAAACTCCGGACGGTTCTGAAGATTCCAACTTGCCGACAACTCGCTGTTTGCCGTCTGTCTTCTTCTGAAATTTCTTGAAAGGAAAGGCGCCAAGAAACGAGGGAAAACCAGTTTGCCTTCAACCGAATATTCTGTATAGTTCTGATCCTGATACCCCTCCAGACCGGTAATAGCCTCGTAGGCTCCACGAAGTTCGATGCTCAACTGCTCACTACCTCTGAAGAGATTTCGGTTGGTATAAGTGAGCGATGCTGCAGCTCCCAAGTCGCCCGCCGTATTGGTTCCCTCCGGCTGGAAGGCGATGGTAGAAGGCTTGTTGGTACTGATCTGGATATTGCAATCCATCTGCCGGCTGATGCTGTCCCTCTCCATTCCGTTCTCCGTAACCTGATTGCTATCAGGAACTTCAGAGAAACTGATGTTGGTATACTTCACCGCCTGCAAACGGGCGAAGTTGTTATAGGTGCGCTGCAAGGCAGCGGCACTGTAGGGACGGCCTTCTCTGAGGGCAGTGGCATTGAGCAAAACCTGATGGCGCAGATGGATTCGGTCGCTGTCATTACTCAGATAGTTGATGTTTCTGATTTCATATCGGGGATGATCAACCTCAGGAGCATTACTGTTAGCCTTATACTTCATCAGGTGGAGCGTCAGGGCGATATCCTTCTGTCCCGCAATCGTATCGGCAGAAAACTGGATAAAATCTTTATGAAAGCGGAAATAGCCATCATTGGTCAGAAGGCTGGAGATACGCCTGCGTTCATTATCCAATGTTTCTACCGTAAATCTCATACCCGGCTTAATCTGCTGATTATCGGGGTTATCGAGATGCAGAAGTTGCTGGATATGTTCATCTTCCACTTCATATTTCACCTTACCTATCACAAAAGGTTCTCCGGGATGCAACAGATAGGTAGCATCCAGTTTCTTTCCTTTCTTGGTGGTATAGAGCGACACCCCGGCATGCATGAAGCCCTGGTTCTGCATGGCAGTAAGCAGATCCTGACAGGAGAGCCGCGCCTGCAAAGTATCGTAGATGACAGGCTTCTTGCTGAAAGGATTCTTGAAGAGCGAGAAGAGTTTCGGCTTCTCTTTCTGGCGCACATACTGCTTGAGCGCCCCGGCATTATACCCTGCCGAGTCGCTCTTCACTTCCACCTTATTTAATATATACTCCCCTTCCGGCACCATTTTGCTTGAAGAACAAGATGCTATGAGCAGCGGCAAGGCAAGTAATGAAATCTTCTGTATTTTCAAAATATCTATCGTTTTTGATATGCAAAGATAATGCAAAACAAATTAAATACAAAATATTTAGCACTTTTTATTTTGAAATGTCTATATTTTATGTTACCTTTGCACACATATAGACAAAAAATAAATGATTAGCAAGAATAAAATAAAGTACATACGTTCGCTCGAACTGAAGAAGAACAGAAATAAAGAAGGAAAGTTCGTGGCAGAAGGTTTCAAGGTGGTAGACGATCTGCTCGCTCTGCAACCTGCCGACCTGATTGTGGCTACCGGTGAATGGCTCCGGGGCAAACACTTCGGGGCTGAAACCGAAGTGATAGAGGTTACTGATGAAGAACTGAAGAAGGTAAGTTTCCTGCAACATCCGCAGCAGGTACTTGCCGTATTCAGACAGGCAACATCAGGAGATTACTCTATTAATACCAGCGAACTGAGTCTGGCGCTCGACGGCGTTCAGGACCCGGGCAACCTGGGCACCATCATCCGCATCGCCGACTGGTTTGGCATCACCCATATCTACTGCAGTCAGGATACTGCCGACGTATACAATCCGAAGGTGGTGCAGGCCACGATGGGCAGCATAGCAAGAGTGAAGGTAGAATATGGCGACCTGCTGGGACTGGTAGAATCACTTCCTGCTGATGTTCCCGTTTACGGCACCCTGCTCGATGGCGACAACATCTATCAGCAAAAGCTCGAAAACCGAGGACTTATCGTGATGGGAAACGAAGGAAAAGGCATCTCGCCAGACCTGGCAAAGAAGGTGAACCACAAGCTGCTCATCCCTAACTTTCCGGAAGGTAGAGCTACAGCCGACAGTCTGAATGTGGCTATCGCTACCGCCATTACCTGCTCTGAATTCAGAAGAAACTTTTAAAGGTAAAAAAGTAAAAGGGTAAAAAGGTAAAAAAATAAAAAAGCGATAATTAGAAATTAAAACAAGATAGTTATGGAAGTAAATGAATTATTTAAGCACCGAAGTATAACTTCCTGCATGAGAGCATCATACGATACCATAACAAGTGACTTCAGATCACTTGTAAAACAGACATGGACTACCCATGTTCCATTTGCTGTATTGCTGGCTATCGTACTCTATTTCCTCCTCCCCAACAAACCGCTTCACGATTGGGGAGCCGTAAATCCGATGGCTTCGTTCATCCTGCAAACCATCATTTACGGAGCCACAATCGTAATGGCTATCGTATCATTCTGGCATCTCCTGCCAAGAAAGCAACTGTGTCCTAAGGGCGAAAAGCGCAAGATAAGAAAATCCCTCCTCCGCATTCTCCGCCACTTCGGAGGTTTCTTTCTGACCAGTTTTCTCGGCATGATTATCGTAGGCATCGCTACCCTTATCGCAGCCCTGCCTTCCATCATCCTCATCATCGCACAGTTCTATTCACAGCTCGGTGCGCTTGATGGTGACCCGCTCGGTGTGCCGGGTTATTTCACCCCACTCCTCTTCCTGGTGTTTACCATCACCTTCCTGCTCATCATCTACGCCCTGAGCTGGCTCGGCATTTCACTTGCCTATCAATTCGGCTCTTACAAGGTGCAAGACGAAGAGAAGAAGAGAATGAAGGAAAGCCAGAAGATGGCAACCGCAGAAATTGAAAAATATTAATCGTATTAACATATATAAGAGACATGAAACAGACAAGATTACTCTTTATCGACCGCGATGGAACTCTGATTCAGGAACCAGAGGATGAACAGATTGACAGCTTCGAGAAGCTGGTATTCACCAAGGGCGTGTTCCGCAATCTCTCCTTCATTGCCCAGCACACCGACTACGAGCTGGTGATGGTGAGCAACCAGGACGGACTGGGTACCGACTCCTTTCCGGAAGATACCTTCTGGCCAGTCCACAACTTCATCATCCAGACCCTGGAGAGCGAAGGCATCCACTTTGCCAAGCAGCACATCGACCGCCACTTCCCTAAAGATAACTCGCCGATGAGAAAGCCGGGCACGGGCATGCTGACTGAATATATCGACAACCCGGCATACGACCTGGCAAACAGTTATGTAATCGGCGACCGTGAAACCGATGCCCAGCTTGCCGAGAACCTGGGTTGCAAGAGTCTGATTCTCGGAAAAGACGGTATGGATTGGGATAAGATTGCTGAGATTCTCTTTGCCGGCGACCGCATCGCAGAAGTGAAGCGCACCACCAAGGAAACGGATATCTACATCAAGGTAAATCTCGATGGTTCAGGAAAATGCGACATTTCTACCGGTCTCGGTTTCTTCGACCACATGCTGGAACAGATAGGCAAGCACGGCATGATGGACCTCACCATCCATACCAAGGGCGACCTCTATGTGGATGAGCATCATACCATTGAGGATACGGGTATTGCACTGGGCGAATGCCTGCTGCAGGCTTTAGGTGATAAGCGCGGAATAGAAAGATACGGCTACAGTCTGCCGATGGATGATTGTCTCTGTCAGGTAGCATTGGATTTCGGTGGCCGTCCATGGCTGATTTGGGATGCCGAGTTCCACAGAGAGAAGGTGGGCGAAATGCCAACCGAGATGTTCAAGCATTTCTTCAAGAGTCTGAGTGATGCAGCAAAGATGAACCTCAATATCAAGGCTGAAGGCGAAAATGAGCATCACAAGATAGAAGGCATCTTCAAGGCACTTGCCCGTTCGCTGAAAATGGCGGTAAAGAGAGACATCTACCACTTCGAGCTTCCTAGTTCTAAGGGAATGCTGTAAGGAATTTATAGTTAAGAGTTTATAGTTTATAGATGACTGTTGCTATAAACTATAAACTCTTAACTATAAACTATTATCAGAACTTTGTCATGAACTCCACAACAATCTTATCTTTTTCTGAAACTTTAGCTATACCACCTTTACGATAGAAATATTTCTCGTAGTTGATACGGATATCTGAGATGAATGGCTTGGCAAGGCTCAAGGTTACACCGCCCGTAACACGATGGCGCTTATAATCATTGATCTTCAATGCACCCAGTTCTGTATCAGAACCGCCATATCTTGTACCATCACTGTGGTCGCTCATGAAATCATATCTTGCCAAAGGCGAAACCTTCCTGATAAGGCTCTTAGGATTAGCCACCGGAATATCATAGCATACGAAACCATCGAATGCATGAACATCGTGGAAAGCATCCTTACTGTAATGCTTGTAAAGATACTCAGCCTCAGCAATGAAACCACCCTTGTGGAAGGTGATACCGCCATCATACATCGTTACCGTAACATCAGATGGCTTGATCTTCTGGGTACTCAACACCAGGTTGACATTTGGGAAGAGGAACTGAGCCTTGGCTGAATAGTTAACGCCCTTGGTCCAGTAATCCTTCTGGTTGGTCAAACCCGAACCGTTGAAGATACCGGCATTCACCACAATTGGGAAACCTACATTCCAGGTGTATCCGATTTCGGCACCCACGTCGCGCACGTTGCCCACCTGCTTGGCGATGAACGAGCGGTTGGCGAAGTACTGCTGATGAGGAGAACGGTGAGCATCAATAGTGAATGGCACACGCTCCTGACCAATGGTAAGCTGCAGTGTCTTCCAAGGCTTGATGCGGGTATAAGCATCGAGCATCTTGATCTTACCCTCATCACAGAGATCAATCTCAGCCTTATAACTAACCTCCTTTGTTACATTTCCTGCTACATTGATACGGGCCGTACGCACCTCAAATCGTCCCTCCCCTTCCTCGGTTTGGTATTCATACTTAGAACGGATGGTTCCACCTATCTTCATTGTCTTGACGAATTCAGGCACATTGTTTTCAAGAGAACTCTTTTCTGAGTTTTGGGCATTCATTCCCATCGACACTATAGACAGTGCTATAAACAGATACGTTTTCTTCTTCATTTTTACCTTATATATATAGCTTAATTGATTGTTACCAACAAGAAAGCAATCCCGTTATGAATTGAAATCCTACAAGATGCCTTTCTATTTCTTTTCGGCTGCAAAGATAAGAATAAAATATTTCTTTCACAAAACATAAGTATTAAAAAAGTGTTACATTGCCTGTTTACAAAGCGTGTAATATGATTGTAACGCCCGTAATATCGATGTAACATCATCGTCATAAACATGTAACCATCTTTTCGCTCTAGTTTAAAAATATCGCCGTACCTTTGCAACCGAAAAGAAATACAATTAACATATATGATTATATGAAGGAAAATAAAAAAGCAATTTTGGAGATTCTCAAGAAGAAGTCCAAGAAAGACGGTAAGTTTGAAAACTTGGTTCTCAACCTCGCCTTACAGAAGATTGACAGCGATAATTTTGAGTTTGACGGCGGGGCAGTCTATACCGCCGACAAGAAGCGCTTGGTTTACTACATGAACCATGATGCCAGTTTTACGATTCCTGAGGGAGTAGAGATTATCGGAGAGATGGCTTTCCGTGGCAAGAAACAATTGGCTCATGTCATCATCCCTAGTACGGTGAAGGAGATTGAACATGATGCATTCTATGATTGTGATGAATTGGATAACATTTATATACCAGCCAGCGTGAAAGCTATCAAAGCATACGCTTTCGCTGAATGCGACAAACTGAAGAAGATTACTTTCGCAGGAACTCCAGAAAAGTTGAGCCGTCATACTTTCGATGACTGCGACCAGTTGCACGACATCATCGTTCCAGCAGGCAGCAGCAAGTTCTTCCGTAAAGAGCTTCACTTTATCGACGGAGATACAGATTTCCTCGTTCTGGAAGTACCAGGCAAAGACTCTAAAGAACCTTCTAAGAACAAGAAGGACGAGAAAGTTTCTGAAAAGAAAGCTAACGCAGAGAAGAAAGAAAAGACTTCTGAAAAGAAAGCTGACTTAGAGAAGAAGGAAGTTGCTCCAGAAAAGAAAGTTGAAAAAAAGAATAAGAAAGAGTCTACAAAATAAAATAACCCACAAACTTTCGAATGTGGTTCAAGAACGGGCTGAAAGCCCAAAAGCCCCTAGCCCAGGGCGTATGGAAAGACATTAGAAAGTTAAATAACTCTATAATTAGCAAACGACTATGACCAAAGAAGAATTACTCAAAAAGGCATACGTAGAACGCGATATCAGTTGGATGTACTTCAACCATCGCATTCTCCAGGAAGCAGAGAAAGAGTACGTCCCATTGTTGGAGCGTCTCTCTTTTCTCGGTATTTATTCCAATAACCTTGACGAGTTCTTCCGTGTCCGCGTGGCATCACTCAACCGCATGCTCAACCAGAAGCTCGACAAGGATACCGAACAGCAGATTAAGAAATCACTTAAAGCAATTAATAAACTCAATGAATCTTATTCGAAAGAATACACTGAGGCGGTGGATACGGTTTTCCGAGAGCTTGAAGTACACAAGGTTCGCCTGCTCAACGAAGACCAGCTCAACGACGAGCAGAAGGAATTCCTTATGCAGTTCTTCTACGACAAGCTCAACGGTTCTGTCAACCCTATCTGGCTCAACGAGATAGACGACCTCTCCACACTGGAGGACAACCGCATTTACCTTGCCGTAGAAAAGGCTGAGGATGACAAGAAGAAGAAATATGCCGTAGTAAAGGTACCAGATAGAGTTTACGGACGCTGGGTAAAGGTGCCGGCAAGCGAGGGTTTTGACAACATCATGTATCTCGATGATGTAATCAGATACTGTCTGCCTCTGGTATTCCTCGGTTTCAAGGAGAGCACCTACCGTGCTTTCAGTTTCAAGTTTACCAAGGATGCCGAAATGGAGATGGACAATGATGCCGACTTCGGAACCATGGAGAAGATTGCACTGGGTGTAAACAGCCGTAAGAAGGGTGAAGCCGTGCGCGTAATCTACGATCAGGAGATGCCGAAGGAACTCCAAAAGAAACTCCGTGAGCGATTGAACACCAAAGAACTGGATGCTTCACTGGCTGGCGGAAGATACCAGAACCACAAGGATCTGATGTCGTTCCCAGATTGCGGACACAAGGAACTGAAGTACGAGAAGTGGGCTCCTATCATGAAACCGGAGTTCCTCTCCAACGAGAGCATCCTCGACCAGATTCGTGAGAAAGACCGTTTTATCCATGTACCCTACCATAGCTTCAACGGCTACATCCGTGTGCTCCGTGAGGCTGCTATCAAGCCCGAGGTGAAGGCGATTAAGACCACCCTCTATCGCCTGGCCAAGGATTCAAAGGTAGTGAAGGCACTCATCACTGCTGCTCGCAACGGTAAGAAGGTAACTGCCGTGGTAGAGCTTCTGGCACGTTTCGACGAGGAGAGCAACATCAAGTGGAGCAAGCGCATGCAGGAAGAGGGCGTAAACGTAATCTTCGGTGTAGAAGGACTGAAGATTCACTCCAAGCTGCTCTATATCGAATCAAAGAAGGGCAACATCGCCTGTGTGGGAACCGGAAACTTCCACGAGGGCAATGCCAAGATCTATACCGACTATCTGATGATGACCGCCCGTACTAAGCTGGTAAACGAGGTGGCTAAGGTATTCGATTTCATCGACCGTCCATTCTCACCATTCCGCTTCAACGAGCTTCTCGTCTCTCCAAACTCCATGAAGAGCCGTATCCTACGCATGCTTGATACAGAAATCAAGAATGCCAACGAGGGCAAGGAGGCTTGGGTGAAGATGAAGATCAACCACATCACCGATACCGACATGGTAACCAAGCTCTATCAGGCTTCAAAGGCTGGCGTGAAGATCGACATCGTAATTCGCGGCAACTGTTCGCTGGTGCCAGGCATCGCCAAGCTCAGCGACAACATCCGCTGCGTGGGCATCATCGACCGCTATCTGGAGCACAGCCGTATCCTCATCTTTGCCAACGGAGGCAAGCCAAGATACTTCATCGGTTCTGCCGACTGGATGCCAAGAAACCTCATCAACCGCATCGAGGTACTCACCCCGGTATATGACGAGGATATGCAGGCAGACCTGCTCCGCACCATCTCCTATGGTATGAGAGATACGATGAACGGCAGAGTGGTAGATGGCAAGGGCGGCAAGGAATTTGTAGAAGGCGAGCCATTCCGCAGTCAGGAAGAACTTTATAAGGCATATAAATAATAAAGCATATAAATAATGATGAATTTAGCATCCATTGATATCGGCTCAAACGGAGCCCGACTCCTCATCAAGCGCTTCGATTCCGAGGCAATCCGAGAGGAAGACCGCATCAAAAAACTCATGTTCATCCGCATCCCATTGCGATTGGGTAAGGATGTATTCACCCTGGGAAAGGTTTCCAAGGAGCGTGAGAAGATGATGCTCCACATGATGAAGGGCTTCAAGCAATTCATGAAACTCAATGACGTAGAGGCATTTCGCGCCTGTGCCACTTCAGCCATGCGCGATGCCGAGAACGGCAAGAAGGTGCTCAAGAAGATAGAGAAGCAAACCGGCATCAAACTCGAAATCATCAAGGGGCAGGAGGAGGCACAGCTCCTCTACAACAACCTGGTAGAGAAAACAGATTCCAACGAGGGCAGCTTTGCCTACATTGATGTGGGCGGTGGTTCCACGGAGGTGAGTATCATCCATGACGGTGTGCTCGCCGAAAGCTATTCCTACAACATGGGTACTCTGAGAATGCTGAGCGGCAAGGTGACTGCCGAAACCGAAAAGCTCTTCAAGGAGAACCTGACGAGATATGCCGAGCAATACGGCGACATCAGGATCATCGGTTCGGGTGGCAACATCAACAAGTTGAACAAGCTGGCACGCCACAGCAAGCAGGACTCCAAAAACCTGACGCTTGCCGAACTGAAGCGTCTCTATTCGATGATGCAGCCCCTGAGCATCGAGGAGCGCGAGATTTCCTTCTCCCTGAAAGAAGACCGTGCCGACGTCATCATTCCTGCCGCTGAGATCTTCCTCAAGGCATGCGAATACCTGAAGTGTGAAAACATCATGGTGCCCAACATCTCGCTCGCCGACTCCATCGTGGATGGACTCTATGAGAAGATGATGGCAAAAACAGAAGAATAAACCGCTTCATCCACAAATAAAAAGATCCGAGACAGATGGCTAGCAATAGCCGCTGTTTCGGATCAACTTTTTTATAATTCGGATAAAAGAGGTATTTACTATACTTCAGATAAGAGAGTAAGTACATATCCCTTTTTCTTCAGCGACTCAATCTTAACGGTCACATCATGCTGAAGAGCATGACGGAGATACGTCATCTGCACATTCACAGCCAGGGAGTTGGCATAGCTCACGGTTCCCCACACCGCCTCCTGTATCATCTCCTTGCTTACTACATTACCGATATTCTTCGCCAGCAGACGGAGGATGTCGGCTTGTCGGCTGGTGATGAGCACACGAGAGGAACGGGTACGAAGTTCATTGTTATTATAGCAGAAGGTGGTTTCACCGAAATGATACACCTCCTCTTCTATCGTCTCACTCTCATTCATAGAGAACCGCTCCTCTATTCTTGCCAGCAACTCTTCCGGATAGAAGGGTTTGGCAAGATAATCGTTTGCCTTCAGGGAGAAACCTTTCAGCCGATCGTTCTTCTCCGTACGGTCGGTGAGGAAGAAGATAAGCACCTTCGGGTCGATGGTTCTGATGCGCTCAGCCACCTCATAGCCATCCATCTCCGGCATATTGATGTCGAGCAATACCAGGTCGGGCTTCACCTCCGGGAACTGTTCCCATGCCTTCTTGCCATTTCCGGCATAAGTCACGTCGTAGCCATGCTGCTGAAGGAAACTCTTCAGCAACATGGAATACTTCAAGTCATCGTCTGCGAATAATATCTTGATCATTTTTTCTGTTGTTTATAGCGTTAAACCGGATGCATCAGGAGTGTTGCGGGATGACTATTGAAATCCTGGTTCCCTTGCCCACTTCGCTCTGCATCATTTTTCTACCCCCATGGGCCTTCACAATCATATCCACAAAACTCAAGCCCAAGCCGATGCCCGGCTGCATCATATCCGGGTAAGTATTGCTGCGATAGAACTTCGTCCAGACTCTCTGCTGCTCGTCGGACGAAATTCCGATTCCATTATCTGATACAGAAATCATGACTTCCCCCTTCCCGATATCTCGGCAGGCAACATGGATATTGACTATGTCTCCAGAATATTTCACCGAGTTCTCCATCAGGTTGCTGACCACATTCAGAAGCTGGTCTCTATCTCCTATCATCAGGTCGGAAGTGCGCTGGTAATCGAGCGAAACATTCACCTCCTTCTGTCTGTTCTTTCGATACACAGCCACCAGATTCAGCAAGGCGGCATGGATATCGAAAGACGTTATCTGGAGCGGGATATGTTCCTCTGCCCTGATTACTTCCCGGAGTTTGGCGAGATAGGCGGTCAGGTTATCGCTTTCCTCTCTAACCGTCTCCATGATGAGAGCATTCTCATCCTTCTCATCTGTCTTTTGAGCAGAGAATACAGATACACACATCTTCAGCGTCTGCACGGGGCGTTTCAGCTCGTGAATCATCGTATGCACAAAGTCGCTTCGCATCTTATCCACCTTCTTCTGCAGGAGCATCACCTTGATGAGATAAGCTATGCTCAGGAGAAGCATGATGGTAACCAGCAGACTTCCTATCATCTGCCACATCATTCCCTTCAGGATGGGCAGCATCGGCACCTGCATCCTCATTTGCATCGACTGATACTGGATAGGATTGAAAGGCACTTCTACCAGCATTTCGTGATGAAACAAGGTAGGAGGCTCTACGATTCTTGTCTGCCACAGACGATGCTTTCCTGTCTTCATCTCTGCCCCGATGAAATCATTGCCCAGTTTTCTACTGATGAAACGGTCAAAATGCGCCTTATCAAAACGGGTAAGCTGGTAAGTGATGTAAGTATTCAGGCAATCAAAAGAATTATTGGAATCCGTCTCACGCAAATCGAAAGTATCTCTCTTCTCCATCACATTACCGAATCCCGGCTTGCGATACACCACTCCACCAATGATTGTATCCGTATCCAGCGGAGAGCAAACCGTAGTACAGGGACTCTTGTAGTCTGAAAAATATGCCGTAACGACATAACCGATATGTGATTTTTCTTTTACCGCTGCTCCGATATTTGTCTGATAAGTGACTATTGCCTGTTCCGCCTTTTCGGCATTTTTCTTCCCCATCTCTCCCATCGAATAGGTCACGCTATTGTATAGCCAATAGGTCTGCAAGCCTATCAGCAGGAAAGAGGAAAGGATGGCGAGCAGCCAGACTTGTTTGATTCTTCTATTCATATCATTTTTTCTTTTCTTGATGCAAAGGTACAAAGATTTCACTATATATAATAAGGTGAAGCAAGATTATTTTGCCAGCGTAATGTTTCAGTAATGATTATTTGCGATTTTGAGCCCGAAAAGCTGTTCCTTTGCAGACGAAAACAAAAAGCAAGGAAGAAAATGAAGAAAGAAACAGTTATATGTGCGATGCTAGCCACCGCCACCTGTGCAACAGCACAAAACGGGAAATTCCCGACATCCGGAGTTTCCGCAGACTCAGTACAGACGGAAAAAGATTCAATCAAAGCTGATAAGGAGGCCGAGATTCAAGCCGTAACCGTAACAGGTCATCGCCCGATGTACAAGATGAGAAACGATGCCTTGGTTACCCGTGTCCGCAACACTCCTTTGGCAAAGGAGCCAACGCTGGAAGATGTATTGAAGCACATACCCGGCATGAAACAAACCTCCGATGGAACTCTGGAAGTAAACGGACTGGGAGCACCCACCATCTATCTCAACGACAAGAAGGCTACCTCTGCCGAACTCGCTCATCTCGATGTGAAGCTGATAGATGAAATAGAACTCATTACCACTCCTGGTGCAAAATATGATGCAACGACGGGAGCCGTACTGAGAATCCTGACGAGAAGAACAGACGAGGGTATATTCGGCAAGATGCAGGTGTATGATAAATTGAGCGAGGTGAACACCAACCACGAGGAATTGACCCTGGGTTGGGTAACGAAGAAGATTTCGCTCACAGGATTTTACGGCTACACAGACAACCGATACAATGTGCATCAGCCACAGGAAGCGCTCGTAAGAGCCAAAGATGGCGAATATCTCTTCGGAACCGACCGCTATGGCAAGAACAAGGCAAATTATAACGCTACAGAACTCAACTTCGACTGGTTGCTCAGCAAGCAACACGAAGTGGGAATACAATGGGAAGGGCTTTGGCTGAATGGCGGCAGAAGCGAGAAACAGCAGCAGTACTATCGCTATCCTAACCCAGCAGGAGAAGATACAAATAGAGAGATGAAGCTTTCTGATGCGGATGGCGAGATGAAGTATTTTGATGCGGAGAGCCAGCAATGGGGACACCAGCGCAGTCACCACTTCAACCTCTTCCATCTGGCTAAATGGTCGAAGCATCTCTCATCACAGATTTATCTGGACTATGCCAGGAACAAGGATTCTGACAGCCAGCCTATCACGGAGAAAGAAGGTAGCGAGATGCAGGAAACCCTCAACCGTTCCAATTCCAACTACGATATCTATAGTGGAAGAATCGAAGTCAAGCAACTCATCTCTGACAAACATTCCATCAACTATGGTGGCGAATGGAGCCTGATGGAAGGCAAGGGTAAAACCGAAAGTTCTGCCGATATGCTTGGAACTACGGAATACAAAAACCACGATACCAAGACGGCTGCTTACCTGCAATATCAGGGTGGAGTTGGCAAATGGACCTGGTGGGTAGGCATCCGATACGAGCATCTCACCTCCCGATACACCAATCTGTCGGAAATATCTCCCGATAATATGGAGCGTCATTACGACCAATGGTTTCCATCGTTCGGTATCACTCTCAACGAACCATCGTGGCATCACTCGCTCAGCTTCCGAACTACCACCGCCCGACCTTCTTTCAGTCAGCTCAGTGGGAGCATCTACTATATCTCGCGCTTTCAGTATCAGATCAGCAATCCGAAGCTGCAGCCTGTCAACACCTATCGTCTGACCTACTCCGTGCAGTGGAAAGATTTCATGGGAATGCTGAGATACACCCGTACCGACCACTCCATCATGTACATTCATGAAGTGCCGGAGGACAAGCCCGTAAGATACGTGAGTACATTCATGAACTTCAACAAGATGCAGAAATACATGGCCTATCTCAACTGGGGTCACGTCTTCGGCTGCTGGCGTCCGAATGTCAATGCAAGCATCACTTACCAGCGCTTCTCCGTAAATGATCATGGAGAGCTAATCAGTTACAACGGAGCAACTTGGAATGCATCGTTTGACAATTACTTCACGCTACCAAACGACTATCAGCTGTCACTCTCCTACAGTTTTGACAACGGAGGACAAGTAGGCAAAACGAAGTTCAGCCCCACTCAGAACTGGAGTCTTGGTGCCAACAAATCGTGGATGGACGGCAGATTACAGGTTGCCTTCAGTGCCAACGACCTCTTCCATCAGCAGCTCTTCAAGGAGCGAACCCACGAGCATGCCGTTGACTTCTCCCAGACTGAGGATTACAAGCTATGGAGCTACAAGTTGACCGTAACCTGGAAATTCAACAAGCGCAAGGGAAGATACAACGGCATGAACAGTGCGGAAGATGAATTGAACCGACTATAGCCGGACAAGACTCTCTTGTCTTAATGATCATTATAATTTCAAGTATCCGGGTTATCCCACACCCAGCAGTTCTACTTCGAATATCAGGGTAGAACCACCTGGGATGCCCGGCTGCGAGAACTTGCCGTAGCCCATTTCGGCTGGGATGTAAAGTTCCCACTGGTCGCCCACGTGCATCTGCTGCATGGCAACAATCCAGCCATCAATCAAGTCGCTCAACCGCATGGCGAATGGCGTGCCGCCACGGCTGGAATCAAACTTCTTGCCATTGATGGTCCAACCGGTATAATGAGCCGTCACGATGCTGCGTCGGCTAGGCTGTGCTCCCTTCGGGTCTCCCTGCTTCAACACCTTATAATATATACCACGAGGCAGCGCCATAACGCCCTCCTCCTTTGCCTTTTCCTCCAGCCAACGCTTGTTGGCCTCAACATATTCTCTTTTTGCCATAAATCTATTTGATACTTGATATACTATGATTTTTGCGCAAAGTTACAAAAATCTATCGTATCTGCAAAAGAAAAAGGAGAACTTTTTTTCTTTTATCAAAGAAAAGCAGTACCTTTGCACCCTAATCAACCAAAAATACGATATGCCACAATCACTACATATTGCAATTATTGGTGGGGGTGCCGCAGGATTCTTTGCGGCGATAGAGGCCAAGCGCAACTTCCCTCACGCCGACATCACGATTTTCGAGAAGAATTCGAAGGTTCTCGCCAAGGTGGAAATCACGGGAGGAGGAAGATGCAATCTTACCAATTCCTTTGACGAGATTTCCGACCTGAAACAGGCGTACCCTCGCGGACATAAACTGATGAAACGACTCTTCAAGAGATTCGACTACCAGCATGCCTTCGACTGGTTTGAGGAGAACGGCGTGCCTCTGGTTACACAGGAAGACCAGTGTGTGTTTCCGCAAACACAGGATTCACACAGCATCATTAACTGCCTGGTGAATACCGCCAAGCGACTGGGCGTGAAGATACAATGCAATCATCAGCTCACCGCCATCACCGAACTGGAGGATGAGCGCCTGCTCCTGGATTTCAAAATTTCAAAAGGAAAGGGAAATCTATCGGGTGCATCTTCTGTCTCTCATCCCGTTTCCGAAATCAGGCAGATTGCCTTCCACCGGGTAGCCATCACCACGGGCGGTCATCCGAAGATAGAGAACTTCAAGCATCTCTCAGATTTAGGACATGCGATAGAGCAGCCTATCCCATCGCTCTTCACCTTCAACATTGCCGACAAGGCTTTCAAAAATCTGATGGGCACGGTGGTAGAGCCTGTATATACCAGCATTCCGGGCACCAAGCTGAAGGCTGAGGGTCCGCTCCTCATCACCCATTGGGGCATGAGCGGTCCTGCCGTGCTGAAACTCTCATCCCATGCAGCCCGCCATCTGCACGAGAACAACTATCAGATCAAAATTTCCGTGAACTGGGTACACGAGAGCAACCGCTCGCTGGTGGAAGAGAACATCCAGGGCATCATCATCGCCAACCCGCAAAAGCAGCTAGCTAGCATCCGCCCTTACAATCTCCCATCCCGCTTCTGGCTCTTCCTGATTCAGAAAATGGGATATGCACCCGAAAAGAAATGGAGCGAAATGGGAAAGAAGGGTTGCAACCTGCTGATAGAAACCCTCACCAACGACCTCTATCAGGTAAACGGCAAGGGAGCCTTCAAGGAGGAGTTTGTTACCTGCGGCGGTATCAGCCTCAGCAACATCGACCTGCATACCCTGGAGAGCAAGGTATGCCCTCACCTCTTCTTTGCCGGCGAAGTGCTCGACATTGATGCCATCACCGGCGGCTTCAATCTGCAGGCAGCCTGGACCACGGGATATGTGGTAGGACAACATATCGGAGAATAGCCTATTCCTCTTTCGATACAAAGTCTTTCACGATGCGGGTGTATTCCTCGTGATGGTCGCGATATGCCATAGCATGAACGGAGCCTTTGGCGATGAAGATAGCTTTTCTGCCCTTCGTCTTTGCCTCGTAAAGGGGATGCAGCATGGCGTAGGGCACGAAGGCATCCTTATCGCCATGGATAAAGAGCATCGGTTTGGTGCTCTTGCGAACCTGCTCTATCTGCTGCGCCTCGGCAAACGACCAGCCGTAGCGATACTGGCAAAGGGCAGAAGTGGTATTCATCAGCGGGAAGGCAGGCAAGCCAAACTGGTCTTTGAGCTGAGCGGAAAACTCATCCCACACGCTGGTATAGCCGCAATCCTCCACAAAGCACTTCACGTAATCGGGAGTCTTCTCTCCCGATACTGCCATCGTGGTTGCCGCACCCATCGAAATACCATGAATCACCTGAAGGGTATTCATCACTCTTCGTTCTTCATTTTTCACTCTTTGTTCTTCACTCTTCACTTTAAAAATCTCATTGGCGATTTCCGACCATCTGATCACATCCCATCTATCCTTCCATCCCATCTGGATATGATCGCCCTCGCTCTCTCCATGTCCATACAGATCTGGCAGGAGCACATTATACCCCATATCGTGATTATAGAGATAGGCGATGTGCAGCATTCCCTCGGAGCGCACCTGATAGCCATGCACCACCACGGCTGTCTTTTCCGTAGTCTTCGGTGCATAGAGATAGATGGCATGTGCCTTGTAGCCCGACGGCATCGTGACAAAGGTATCCTTCACGCAATGGTGCTGATACACAGAGTCCATCCAGCCAATCATCCAGGGGCACTCGTTTTTCATTCTGTTCTTCCAATGCTCAGCCGTCATTCTCTCCTCCTTCGGATAGTTGAGCGAATAATTGAGCATATAGTTGCTGGCACCATACAGTCCCAGCATCACGAGCACCACCAGGCCCAGAGCCGAAGCGATGCCTATCTTTCTTATCTTTTTCTGTTTCATCTTCATTCTTATTGCCATTACAAATATCTATTATAGAGTTTCCGCTGCAAAATTAAGGAAAAAGATGGAGATGGCAAAGAAACAGAGGAAAAAATCCTGTTAAATTGAAACTATAATCTGCTCTTTTCTGCATTACCAGCACCCGTACCCTTATACTTGCTCTTGGTGGCATTGAAGTTATAAGTTACATTGACCAAGAACATGCGGGTATTATCTATACCGGTTCTGGTGAAGTGCGCATACGAATTATTATATTTCCAACTCTCATTCTGACCATGAAGCAAATCCTCTGCTTCCAATCTTACAACCAGTCGGTTGTTCAGGAACGACTTGGAAATAGACGCATCCAGGGAATTCCATGCATAGTTGACACCCAATTCGCTATAATTACGCGACTGGTAAGCGTATTCCAATCGAGCCTTCCAATGATGTGGCAATACCCAGGTATTCTCCAAATCCAGATAGAGAGAAGGACGGTTGGCATTATAGTCGCTGACGTATTTGCTGGCATCAAAGAACTGATTGACCAGACCTACCGTATAGTCAAGATGCCATAAGCCTATCACCGGAGTAGCCTCAAGATAGAACTTCAGGTTCTGAATCTTATCTACATTCTCGTAATATGACAGGGCTATATCCTTATTGCCCTGGAAAGGTTTCATCATATATACCGAGGCATTCTTGTTGTAGATATATTCAGCAGAGAAACTCAGCCAGGAATATTGCGCATCCCATTCCAGATGATAGGCATCCGTTGGTCGCAAGTTCGGATTGCCGCTTTCATAGGAATGACGACTCGTATATCGGGTATAACCGGAAAGACGGAAGTAACTTGGTCGATAGGTCTTCGCCGTAAAACTCAACGAAGAATGCCACTTGCCCTTGTCATATCCCAAGGATACATTAGGAAATACATTATCATACTTTCTGCTCATATCCGGGTTGAGCACTCCCTCGGCATAATAGTCTGATTTCACATGCTCATATCTCACACCGGCATTCAGAGAATAATCTCCCAACGACCATGCAGCCTCAGCAAAAGCGGCTATGTTCTGTTCCTTGATTCTGGAATTATTGGATGCAGCCACACCACCCTCGTTCTGGTTGTTGGTATGACTATCAGAATTTGTGTATTCCGAACCAAAGTCTATGTTCAACTGGTCGGTCAAAGGATAAGAAACAACCAATTTACCAGCAAGCAACTTTCCTTTGGTATGACTATCTGAACATACAATCTGGTCGCCCAACTCAGAACTGGTTTCTGTGGCTTTCTGTATCTGGTCTTTCGTCCGCCACATAGCAGATGCATTCAGGTCTATACTCCACTTGCCTATCTTACCATTATAATAAAAGTCAGCCTGATGCATAGGAGTCTGCTTGGAATCAGACTCATCGTTGAGATAATTTACATCTCCCTGGTGAACTCCATCCTGAAAGATGGAATAGTTCTGCCTAACAGTAAAATACTTAGTATTGCCAGAACCAAACTTATATTTCAGACCGATGGTATGATTTTCGTTGAATTCATAATTGAAACCCAGATTGGCATCAGGTCCATAATTTCTAGCATCTATGCGCCCTACTGATTTTTGATATATCTGATGCTGATTTCCATTGATATATTCATCCAATCCCAACTTATCATAGAAATACGAATCTGACCACATCAATCCACCGAATACATCCAGTCCACCCACACGGTAATTGAGATTAGCCTGCTCTTGCCAGGCATTCTTCATGGCAAAACCATATTTTGCCTGGAAATTACCACTCCATCCATAACCTTGCTTCTTGACCGTAGTAATACGAATCACCGAATTGACCTGGGCATCATACTGCGCACCAGGAGTCGTGATAACCGTCACGTTCTTCACATCCTTTGAAGATATGGTTTGCAATTCATTTTTGTCGGTCAGCTTTCTGCCATTGACATAAATCTCCGGTGTGCCTTTTCCAAACACCGAACAGTTTCCATCCTTATCCACACGCACTCTTGGAACCTGCTTCAACAAGTCGGCAACCATACCCGCATCACTCAGTATCGTACCCTGCACCTGGGTCTGGAATCCCTCGCGAGTCAGTTTGGTCTTTGGGCGAACCGCCTTCACAATCACCTTCTGCAGGTTCATTGTTGCCTCCTTCAGAGTAATTGAACCTATCTTACCTGTATTATAAGTATCAACAGCGGTATGATAGCCCACGCAACTTACTCTTACTATCGCCTTTCTGGCTCCGCAGGGAATCACGAACTGGCCGTTCTCATTCGTCACACCGCCATTTATCAATGAAGAATCACGAACATTCAGCAGGGCTACATTGGCGAAATCTACAGGGCGATGATGCGCATCTACAATGCGACCTATCATCTTGGTGGGAGTCTTCTGCGTACACTCCACAAAGATGTTTTCGCCATCTATCGTCATCTTCATCGGATAGAAGCCCATGATCTGGCGGATGGCATCCGGAGCTGTTCGCTTCACGATACTTGTGGTAACCGTGAAATCTTCCAGTTCATCATACATAAAGTTGATACGATAATCCTTGGTGCTCTTGGCAAGGATGGTGAGTGCTTCTGACATAGAAGTGTTGCGGAAGCTGCGGGTGATGCGTTGGGCATAGATGGTCTGAAGAGAAAGGCTCATCAAACCTGCCAGCAGCATGATATATCTTAATCTTTTCATCTTATTCCACGATTAAAGTTTGACCTTCATAACGAATATTCACTTTCTCGAAATGATTCAACAGTTCGATGATATCATCCAGACTCATGTTCTTCTCCAGTTGCAGGAAGAGACGGATATGGCGAGCCGACTCGTTCTGATAAGTTACCTGGAGATGGAAATGCCCGGCAATAGGAGTAAGGATATTCTGAAGCTCAGCGTTTTCGTAAACCAATGGGAGCTGGGCAAGACTTGCAGAATCTGTCTTTTCTTCTATGTTGGATTTCTGAGGAGCAGAAACCTGCTGGATAGAATCCTTTTGGGATGCCACGAGTTCGGTATTGCTGTTATCTGATGGCTGATGAGAACGGGTTACCAGATGAATGGCAGCAAAGGTGATGCCGGAGACGACAAGGACGGCTGCAACGGCAGCCACCTTTCTCATCGGGCTCCAGAGAGGAAACAACTTGGTGGTTTGCTGGGTTTCTGCATTCTGACTCATCTCTTCTTTCTGCTGCTTTTCTTCTTTCTGCTGCTTTTCTTCTTTCAGCTTCTCCCATTCTGCATCAATCGAAGGCATCTTCATCTTTTCCTTCGACTTTGCGAAATCCAGAGACTGTCGGGTCTCTACCAACTGCTGATAGAGTTCATTCACTTCCTCATCGCCCAGAAGTTCATCCTTCTGAGTTTCGGAATACTTTTCGGGATGCTCCAGGAGATCGAGGAGCATATCCCATTTCTGAGAATCCATCTTCTGAGGATCTATGTCAGATAATTCATGTTTCATTTTCATTTCCTTTCTTCATTTTAGGGTTATTGTTTTCCTTTCAACTTTTCTCTGAGCGTTCGCAAACCTTTCACGATATGCTTGTTCACTGCCGAGACGCTGATGCCCAGTTCCTTCGCCGTATCCTTATACGACATTCCTTCCCGATAGCACAATCGGATGACGGAAGCAGTCTGGTCGGTCAGGTCATGGTCGATGCAATCCACCGCAGCCTGCCATCGCTCTTCCAGACGAGAAGGTTCTTCCTCCGTCAATTTCTCTTCCGAGAGAGGGAGAAGCCGTTTCAGTCGTTCATCTCTCTTCTTTCTGGCTATAAGATTGATGCAGGCATTCTTCACGCTCCGCATCAGGTAAGCCCGGTCTGGAACCAGCTGTTTATCCCACAATCTGGAGAACACATCACTCACCATATCCCTCGCTTCCTCATTATCATGGAGCAAGGCAAAGGCGAAGCGATACATCTGCTCGTAATGGTCGTGGAACAGCCGTTCCATCCGCTGTTCATTTTCTTCTGTCATCACGTCATTTTCTTCTTGTTTCTACTCTTATATACAAGCTTTCCTGAAATCAATTACCCCTAAAATGAAGAAATTTTCTACTTTCTTTGGAAAAAACGATGCAAAGGTAATCCTAATTTCATTATAAGACTAATAAATAATAGTTAAAAAACATATCTACTCTTCATTTTTAAGTTAATTTATAAACAACTTAAAGAAGATTGTATTATCTTTGCAACGAAATAACTTAAAAGTTAAGCTTATGGAACAGAAGTACAACATAGAGCTTATAGAAGAGTATGAAGATATAAACTTCTATAGTATTCATCTTGAAGGAGAAGAACTCTCTGAATTTGAAAATTTCTTTGAGAAATTTCCAGAAGGATGTTCTTACGATGAAGAAATAGATGTCGTCATTTCATGGTTGGACAAAATCTCCGAACGAGGAGCTTTGGAACGTTATTTCCGTCCGGAAGGCCACTATGGAGATGGTGTTGGAGTTATCCCAATAGATATTGGTAACAAGATTCGACTCTACTGTATCAGATTATCTAACAAAATTCTGATTTTCGGAAACGGAGGAGTCAAAGATGCTAAAAGTTGGCAACAAAGTACAACACTAGCTCCCTATGTAAAACTCTTGATAGATACAAGTCGTTTCATTCAATCGAGAATTAAAGATGGAACAATTGTATTAGTTGACAAAGAAATAATTGGAAATTTAAACTTTACAAGAAATGAAAAGAAGTAAGATTTTAGAAGAACGCCGCAAACATGTTGATCCTGAGATTCGCAAGTCTGTAGATTTGTCTTTCCAAATCGTAGATAGGATACATGACATTCTGGTTTCTAAAGGGATGAAGCAGAAAGACCTAGCCCTTCTACTCGGAAAACGGGAAGCGGAAATAAGCAAATGGATGCGGGGAACACATAATTTTACAATAGACACTCTTGTATCTATTGAGGATGCTCTCCAAGCTCCGATATTAAATGTAGTTCATCAGGATTTAGAAATATGTGTATAAAATTTTAACCGGTCAAGCAAAGAGCAAAACAATAAGGTTTTGCCTTCGCTTGAGCGATTGTCATATATTCATTGTTGTATTGAGAGGGAAATCTATTTAATCGGCTCTGCATGGATACAATAGTAACTCTTCAAAGGATTTTCCTTATTCTTTTTCAAGATTAAAGCAACTAAACATCCCTCATAATCAGAGTTCCATTGCGCAGGCGTATAGCCCTTCCAATACATCACAAGGTCTGCATCAGATGGCAAAGCCTTGAAACGATTGCGGTACTTCTCTCTGTTCGAATCATCTACCACAACACCCTTACCATACTGACCATAATACATATCCATCAGCTCAACCAACATCCTCTTTTGCTCTGACAACACAGCCTCATGCTTCTTCATGCTTTCCGGATCCTCAGAATCCAACAGCACCCCTGATACAATGTATTTCAGCTCAGAATATGGCTTTTCTGGAAAATCAGGAGAATAACGAGGAGAGACTATCCGGAACCGCTTGCTCTCGTCGAAGATGCAATACAAATCATAGTCTTCATTAGATGGATTCAGCAAATCAGAAGAGCCGAAATCGTAACCCATGAAACCAGTATTATAGATATTGAGATAGATGCCGGAAGAATAAACCACACGTCCACCCTTATAGCCATCAGCAACAATCAATGTTCTATCTTCCTCCGTCATAGAAGTATTACGGCTGATCTGAAAAAGATAAGTGCTAAGGTTGATTGACACAGCATAACAATTGTTGAGAGTGTAAACTAAACTGTGTCAAGCTACAATAAAAGTAGTTTAATACAGTTTTTATATTATGGACAACTTAGAAATTGATTACAAGAAAGCAGCTCAGCAGTTGCGTAGTGGTGAAGCCTTATTTGGCAAGGACGGAGCATTAGCTCCATTGTTAGAGCGTATTCTCAACTCAGCTCTCGAAGGTGAGATGGACGCTCATTTAAGTGAAGAGGAACGCTCTTCCGGCAACCGTCGTAATGGTAAGATGAGTAAGAAGGTTCAAACAAAATATGGTGAGGTCACTATAGAGACTCCTCGTGACCGAGACGGAACTTTCCAACCTGAGACCGTAAAGAAGCGTGAGACTATTCTTGCCAATGGCATGGCAGACCAGATTATTGAGATGTACGCCATGGGCACCAGCACACGTGACATCAGCAGCTACTTTGAGCGTGAGTTCAACACAACTCTATCAGCCGATACTATCAGCTCTATAACAGACCGTGTATTACCCGAAATCACCGCCTGGAAGTCTCGCATGCTCGATCCTGTATATGCCATTTGCTGGCTTGATGCTATCCATTATAAGGTAAAGGATGAGAATGGCAGAGCTGTCACACGAGCCATTTACAACATTCTTGGTATCAACAAGGAAGGCCAAAAAGAACTGTTAGGTATGTATGTGTCTAAGAGTGAAGGAGCTAACTTCTGGCTAGAAGTTCTTACGGATCTTCAGAACCGTGGTGTTCGAGACCTCTTGATTTGTTGTATTGATGGTCTCAAAGGCTTCCCAGATGCCATCCAAAGCGTATTTCCTGAGAGTTCTGTGCAGCTCTGTATTGTCCATCAGATACGCAATTCTATCAAGTATGTTGGCAGTAAGCATCAAAAGGAGTTTATCAAGGATTTAAGAACAGTATATGGTGCAGTAAACAAAGACTCCGCTGCTGCTAATTTAGACCTGTTAGAGT
>ERZ1027013.5-NODE-5-length-110481-cov-15.817842_pt1 | contig 110481 bp, 100 predicted proteins | sample MGYA00519446_ERZ1027013 | MGnify/ENA primary metagenome ERZ1027013 (study PRJEB26926, sample SAMN06164699) | human gut metagenome | biome: ENVO:00009003; feature: ENVO:2100002; material: ENVO:00002003 | host: Homo sapiens | place: USA | collected 2012 ... | reverse complement strand
ATCTACACTTATGCGATCGTCGGCAGCGTCAGATGTGTATAAGAGACAGGAATATTACAACATTCTTTTGCAGAATGCCGGTACTCCTGATGAGTATATTGCATTCCAATATACCGGAGTAGACAAAGACACAAAGACACTCACAGTTATGGAGAACGAGCCCATAACAATCACAATGGATGACGCTTCCGGCTATACAGGTTCAAACTGGACATCTAGCGGAAACTCACTCGGCTGGTATTACGCTTCAGGATCTGGTCGTTGCATTTCTACTGATACTGCTTTCACCATGACAAACGGTCAATATACTTTTGCTGTTTCAGGTTTCGGTACTGCAGCAAATCAGAACACTGTAATATCTGAAAACGGTAACACCGCAAAGACAACTTTCACTCTTGACAGCGGTCTTCCGGCTGGAGATTATGAGTTCACCGTTTCATATAAATACCAGATGAAAAAGAAGGGCGGTTGGCCGACTTATTCATGGTCAACACAGCAGGAAATCTCAACTTCCGATGTTATAAAGATCCATGTTGAATCATCAACTCCCGCAGAGTATTATCCTAATGTTGAAGGCGGCACAATCAGAGTAGGCAGTGTTCCCGGACTTCGTTTCGGTTTCACATCTGATGCAGACGCTTCAGTAATTACAGAATACGGCTTCCTTTACACATATGCTGCAACAGACAGCCTTGTTGAGGGCGCAGATGGTGTTTACAAGAAAGTTGCTTCAAATCACATCACTCATGAAGAGGACACTGATGCTGAATACACTTCTTTCAACCTTGTATTCACAGATGTTCCTTCAAGCGGATTTGATACTGATATAACAGCTTGTGCATATGTTGTAATTGATGGCGAAACTTATTACTCTGAGCCTGTTACAAGAACTTTCAGAGGTGTTGCAAACGCAATACTTGCTGACCCAGAAGTTGACGAGGCTACAAAAGACGCAGTTAATGATCTTCTCGGAAATAACTAATTACAGCGAGGTATTACAAATGAAAGACAAGTACTTGAAGCCCGAGGTTGAAATCGAAAAGTTCAGCATGACCGAGATAATGACGGCAAGCGAAATTCCCGGTGATGACAATGATGTTCCGTTCGGTAAAGAAAACCTCTTCGCTTAATATTTATGAACATTAAAATTAAAATAGCTGTTATTTGCTTAACTGTTTTGATTGCCTGTGTTGCAGTTGCCTGCTCAAATACTGCTGATAAAGAAAATGCTGTTAACGCTACTGAGACCGTTTCTCAGAATGTTTCAAACAGCACAGATACAAACGGCGAAAGCAATACACAAAGCTCTCAAAACAGCAGTGCAAACAATAATAACAGCACTAATAAAAACACCGATAAAACTACTGCTTCTTCAGCAAACAAATCAAGCGGCAGTAAGGATGACAATTCGGTAAACTTCCCGGGTGGAAATTCATCAGGCACAGGTGAAAAAAACAGCACCACTAAGCCAAACGGTGAAAAGCCCACCTCATCAAACGAACCCGCAACCGATAAAGACGGATGGGTTACAAAATATTATTAAAAGAAACAGGACTTGCATTTGCAAGTCCTGTTTTTGTTTCAGTAGTTAATTTTTATTATATTCTCGCCCGCTTTGCCCTCTAATTTAACAAAGCCTCTGTCAGGTATATATATATCATTGCACACTTTATCATTAACTCTGCAAGCCTTTTCTTGACGCCATACAAGTTCAAATGTGCGTTCTTCATAATCCGTATTTATGCTTATAATATCGCCGCAAACGGCGCTCGGATACGGTCTGTTAAATACTTTTTCAAGTTCCTTGTTTTTAAAATCAAAGCCCCAATAAGTACTGCTCCACTGATATTTTTCAAAAAGCTCCATAATACAGGAAAGGTGATTTTCAAATATCTCCCCTTTTCCGTTTGCGCCCCATTCACCGAAAATTACGGGCACATTCATATTCAACTGGTTATCCCTTATGGTGTTGATTATACTTATAATACGGCTGTTTGAGCAGTATTTATCATACAGCGGAGAATCTACAAATATATCATAAGCGTGTGGACTGTAAACACAGTTTTCTTCAATATTTCTTGTATCTATATAAAATGGTATACCAAGATTTGAATAATAATTATGCTCAAAAGCATTCAAACAATCTTTTCCTATATCGTTACAGGCACGCTTAAAAAATGGCTCATAATATCTGCTGTTAAAATTTTGAGTATACTTTTCAAGTGATTTGCCTATATCCGAAAATTCCGAAATATTTTCCGTTTTATCCATAGCCTTGTCAAATCTTTTAGGAGTTCTGATAATTGACGCAGCCTTGGCAACGGTTTTTATAAAAGCAAAATGCTCATTTGTATTTTTAAAATACTTTTCGAAATTTATTCTTTTTCCGTACGCAAGATTCAAAACCTCTGACAGGAATGATAAGAATAGTTTTCTGCCGTTTTCATGCGGGTAAGGCTCATTGAAATAATCGCATGCTATTACATTTTCCCTGTTTGAAAGCGCATTTGAAAACACTTCCCAACACCTGAAAAAATCGTCCTGCATATTAAAGGCGTTGCTCCAAAAATCGTAAAACGCCGTTTGAACGGACGACATATAAAAATAACCTTCCGCCCACACGGCAAACGGCGGCTTGGCTTTTTTTATATATTCAACCGCCCACTCAGGCGCACCGTCACCATGAAATCTGTGCGAAAACAGGTCTTGATGCATATCAAGCATTATAAATATACCCTGTTTTTCACATTTTGCGGCAAATTCATCTAAAACATTCAGTGCTTCAAGATTATATTTACCCTTTTCAGGTTCAAGAAGCGCCCAGGTTACTCCCAGTCTTATAAGATTAGTGCCTGTTTTTTCAAAGCCTTCAAACTGCTTTTTATTTAAAAGCTGTTTTCTCAGTTCTTTTTCCTTTAAATGTGGTTCCTTTAAACAGACATTTACCCCTCTGAATATTCTTTGCCTGTTTAATTCATCTCTTATAACAAGACCATCGCAATGAAAGCGCCCCATAAACAACCCTCTTATAAAATATATGCGCGGGAAAATTAGTATCTGTCTTCATTATACTATAAACCTTTACTTTTGCAAGAAAAAAAGCAGGCAGGAGATTTTCCTACCTGCTAATTAATATTATTTTGTCTTATACAAGTTCAATAACTGTTACTGATGTAGCGCTGTCCATATTGAAAAGCTCGCTTAATTCTATTTCAACTGAATTTTCAGTATCGTTAAGAACATAAGCTTTCTGAACATCAATTGTAACGCCCGGCTTTATTTGCTTGTCTTCATATTCAAGGTCATCCATAAATGCCATTTCAAGGCTCACACCATTTTGAAAAGCGGTGTCTGAAATACTTAAATCAAAACTTGAGGCTTCATCTGAATTATTTGTAAATTCATATGTAACAACAAGAGCGGGATTTCCTTCATAATCTGTTGTGATTACAGATTCTTTAACATTGCATACGAAATTGCCGAGATTACCGTCCTGCACATATACTGTACCGTCATCTGAGGGCTCTTCTGCATCGAACTCTTCGTAATATGAAAAGTCGCTGTCAGAGAAAGCATCTTCAGGAGCATTGGATATAGCCCAGCCGCCGATAGCAAACATAACAACATAGAATATGATGTACAAAATAAAACTTACAAGTGCGCAAATTCCGCTTGCCTTTGCTGTTTTGGGTTTCTTATCCTTTTCAACAAGGAAAATGATAAGACCTGCAATCGGAATAAGAAATGAAAGAATTGCAAGACCTACATTTGCCTTTTGTTCTACAGGAGGCATTGGATACTGATAATTATAATTTGGATTCTGATACTGCTCCTGAGGGTTTGGTTGTGAATAATACTGATTGTTTTGGTCATTAGGCTGATAATTATTACCTTCCATAACTAAACCTCCTGTTATTTGATGTTTTTATAGTATCATATGCTGTATATTTTTGTCAATATTTTAACAAATAAAATTAGTTTGTAAATTCAAAATTTATTAACAAATAAAAAAAGCGTGCCTTTTTTCTAAGGCACGCTTAATTTTTGCGTTCTGTTACGCTTTCTTCTTTCTGATAAGAGTTGGGCTGTTGAAATCAAGCACAACTGCAAGCAAAACAACGCCGATTACAGATATGATTAACTCAGGAAGCATATATGTAGCGTTATAAGTTAAGCTGTAAAACCAAACTGCCTGGTCGCCTGCATACTCTTTCCATATTGTAGCACCTGAAACAAAGTGGCAAAGATAACGAAGTACACTTGCAACCGCAGCACCTAAACCAAGGGCAAGAGCCTGATTTTTAACTGCTTTCTTGAACAATGCTCCGCCGATTCCGAGAACCATAAACGCAACAACATAATCGGCAAAAATAAGGATAAGGTAAGAACCGATTCCTTTTACATAAGAGAAGTTCTCAAGTCCCTGAAGAACCATCTGCAAAAGACCGTGGATAACGCCTGTCGCTGCACCCCATTTAAGTCCGTAGCGATAACCTATAATAATAATAGGAACCTGACTGAAAAGAGTTACACTGCCGCCCATCGGAAGTTTAGAAAATACTACATAAGAAAGAACTGTTGCAAGGGCAATCATTATTGCCGTTTCAGTAATTCTTCTTGTTTTGTTTATAGATGTTACTTCCATTTTATTTCTCCTTTCATAATATTCTCAACAAGCCAAAAGAAAAAGCCCCATTCACAACAGAACGGGGCGCAATTACGCAATATTACATCGTCTCCGCTGACCGTGCTAACGGACAGGTCGAAGGGTATAATCTCAGCCTTTCGGCACCCCTGACTTATTAAGTTATACATATTATAAATACTTTGATGTATTTTGTCAATACAAAACAGGTGTTTTAATGTCTGACTTTTATTATACAAATTGTACTTGTAAATTTGTAACCTTTATCATCACAAAAGCGGCATAATACCGCTCTAAACCTCGCAGCAAAGCCAAAAAACGAACAAAAGCGCCTCAAAATCCAAAATCTACATATTGTTGATTTTTCTTTAAGTGTCCATTTTTTGCACTATATATTGTATTTTTTTGCGTATTTCTATTGACAAGGCAACTATATTTTGATATTATGTAAAAGCAGTCGACTTTAACTGTAACAGATTTGTAACTCAGTAATATTTCTGTTACTTTTTTCAGAGGTGAATGAAATGAAGATTATAAAGAGAAACGGCTCAGAAGCAGAATTTGATTTAAGCAAAATAGTAGCAGCCGTAACAAAGGCAAACGCCGCTTGCGAGAAAGAGGAGCTTACAGCGTCTCAAATCAGCGATATAGCTGAATTTGTTGAATTTAAGATTATGAAAGCGGCTCGTGCGCTTTCAGTTGAAGAAATTCAGGATATAGTAGAAAACCAGATTATGGCGCAGGGCGCTTTTGAAGTTGCAAAAAGATATGTTAAATATCGTTACAACCGCTCACTTATCCGTAAATCAAACACTACGGACGAGCAGATTTTAACTCTTATTGAATGCAACAACGAAGAGGTTAAACAGGAAAATTCAAACAAGAACCCCACTGTAAACAGCGTTCAGAGAGACTATATGGCCGGCGAGGTTTCAAAAGACCTTACAAAGAGAATTCTTTTACCGCAGGATATAGTTGAAGCGCACGAAAACGGAATTATCCATTTCCACGACGCAGACTATTTTGCACAGCATATGCACAACTGCGACCTTGTAAATCTTGAGGATATGCTTCAAAACGGCACGGTTATCAGCGGAACGATGATTGAAAAACCGCACAGCTTTTCAACGGCTTGCAACATCGCAACACAGATAATTGCACAGATAGCTTCAAGCCAGTATGGCGGACAGAGCATCAGCCTTTCTCACCTTGCTCCTTTTGTTGACCTCAGCAGACAGAAGTTCAGAAAAGAAGTTAAAGCTGAACTTGAAGAAGCAGGAATAGAGCCTGATGAAGAGCAGATTAGCAAAATCACCGAAATGAGAGTTAAGGAAGAGATTAACCGCGGTGTTCAGATGATTCAGTACCAGGTTATCACTCTTATGACAACAAACGGTCAGGCTCCGTTCGTAACAGTATTTATGTATCTTGACGAAGTTCCCGAGGGACAGACAAGAGACGACCTTAAACTTATCATTGAAGAGGTATTGCGCCAGAGAATCAAGGGCGTTAAAAATGAGAGCGGCGTATGGATTACACCCGCTTTCCCGAAGCTTATTTATGTTCTTGACGAGGACAATATCACAGAGGGCTCAAAATACTGGGAAACCACCTGCCTTGCCGCTCAGTGCACAGCAAAAAGAATGGTTCCCGACTATATTTCAGCAAAGAAAATGCGTGAGCTGAAAATAGACAAAAACGGCAATTCTGCTGTTTACACCTGCATGGGCTGCCGCTCATTCCTTACCCCCTATGTTGACCCGAAAACAGGCAAGGGCAAATACTATGGCAGATTTAATCAGGGCGTTGTTACAATCAACCTTGTTGACATTGCTTGCTCTTCAGGCGGCGATATGACAAAGTTTTGGAAGATATTTGACGAAAGACTTGACCTTTGCTATCGTGCTCTTATGTGCCGCCACAACAGACTTCTCGGCACTCCGAGCGATGTTGCTCCTATTCTTTGGCAGTACGGCGCTCTTGCAAGACTTAAGAAGGGCGAAACAATAGACAAGCTTCTTTTCGGCGGATACTCAACAATATCTCTTGGTTACGCAGGTCTTTACGAGTGCGTTAAGTATATGACTGGAAAGAGCCATACGGACGAAGAAGCAAAAGGCTTTGCGCTCTCTGTTATGCAGAAGCTTAACGATGCGTGCAAGGAATGGAAAGAAAAAGAAAACATCGACTTCTCTGTTTACGGCACTCCGCTTGAATCTACAACATATAAATTTGCAAAGTGCCTTCAGAAGAGATTCGGCAAAATTCCGGGCGTTACTGATAAAAACTACATCACAAACAGCTATCATGTTCATGTTTCCGAGCCGATTGACGCTTTCAAGAAGCTTGAATTTGAAGCTGAATTCCAGAAACTTTCACCCGGCGGCGCTATCAGCTATGTTGAAGTACCGAATATGCAGGACAATATTCCCGCTGTTCTTTCCGTTATGCAGTATATCTACAACCACATTATGTATGCAGAGCTCAACACAAAGAGCGACTACTGCCAGGTTTGCGGATATGACGGTGAAATCAAAATTGTTGAAGAGGACGGCAAGCTCGTTTGGCGTTGCCCCAACTGCGGCAATGAGGACCAGAACAAACTGAATGTTGCAAGACGCACCTGCGGCTACATAGGAACTCAGTTCTGGAATCAGGGCAGAACTCAGGAAATCAGAGACAGAGTTCTTCACCTTTAATATTGTAAAAAAGGCGAAGCGGCACTGCTGTGCCGCTTCTTTTGGTGATAAATATGAATGTTGCTGAAATTAAAACAAATGATATTGCAAACGGCGAGGGCGTAAGAACATCGCTGTTTGTTTCAGGATGCCGCCATCACTGCCCCGATTGTTTCAATGAGATTGCGTGGGATTTTTCATACGGCAAACCTTGGAGCGAAGAAACGGAGCAGGAAATTCTTGATTCTATGGCGCCGCCGTGGATTGCGGGGCTTTCCCTTTTAGGCGGCGAACCGTTTGAGCCTGAAAATCAAAAAGAGCTTTTAAAACTTTTAAAAGATTTTAAAAACCGCTATCCGCAAAAGAATGTATGGTGTTACAGCGGCTTTACATTTGAGGAAATAACGGGTAAAAAGGCGAGCAGAGCATTCACGGATATTTCGGTTGAAATGCTGAAATATATTGATATTCTTGTTGACGGAAAATTCAACAAGGAGCTTAAAAACATAATGCTCAAATTCAGAGGCTCAGAAAACCAGAGGGTTATAGATGTTAAGAAAACTCTTGAAAGCTCTGAAATAGTATTATATATGGAATAAGAAAACAGAGATTGGAATCAAAACCAATCTCTGTTTTTTTACATAATATTCTTTATCATTTCAATAGCAGTATCACCTAAAACGGCTTTTACGCCGTTGCAGTCAACCGTAGTATACACCTCTGGCGAAGCATATTTTTTTATGCGTGCCAAAACACGGCTGTCTGCTTTTTTAAGACTATTTGTTATTACTGCAATATCGGGGTTAAGAGTTTTTATCCAGACTTTTGAAGAAGAGCCTGCATAACAGTGGTGAGCAACCTTGAGCAAATTCACCTTGCCAATTTTGGGCGCAAGCTTTTTTTCGGACAAAAATTTCGTATTGAAATCCCCTGCCAAAAGCGCCCTCAAACCGTTCTTTTCAACAAGTGTTACAACGGAATTTACATTTTCGCCGCATTTACGGTAATGCCGTTCATGAGTGCCGTTGAAAAAGGTAATGTTGAAATTGCCGAATTTGAAAGAACAGCCGTTAAACTCCTCTACAATATCCACATTTTTATTTTTAAGAGCATTATACATCTGCATATAAACCTCAGTATTATCCCATTGAGAACGCTCAAAATAATTTATATCCTTTTCAACATACTTTTTAAGAAATGCTTTTTTTACTTTAATCTGAGGGTGATTGATAACCGTATCAAAACCGCCGATATGGTCTGAATGGGCGTGAGTGCCGAGAATAAAATCAAGAGTTACAACACCGTTTTCATCTGCGCAGTTGTCAACGAGGTATTTGCAAACCTCCTCCTCATACCCCTGAAGCTTTAACATCGGCTTATTTGCAGGATAATCATTATCCTCCGCAGCGTCTACCATTGCAAATCTGCCTCCGCTTTCAATAATTATACAATCTGAATGACCCGTGTTTAAAAAATGAATTGCATCCTGCATATCAAAAACCGTTTTCCTCTAAATATTGCTCAACATAGCAAATTACATTTTCTTTATTACTGCAAATAACAGCAGTGCTTCTCTCTTTTAATTCATCACAGGCGTTTGAAACGGCAAAGCATTTTCCTGCTGTGTTAAACATAGCAATATCGTTTTTACTGTCCCCGAGGGCAATAACCTCGGCAGTTGAAAAGCCTGCAATTTCGCACAATTTTTTAAGAGCGCTTCCTTTATTTATTCCGCTGTTCATAATCTCAAGATTATTTCGCATAGACGATGTTGTTTCGAGTTGACCAAAGCAGTGCCTTATTTTGCTCAAGCACTCCTCACGCTCTCTCATATGCCTGAAAAACACATCAAACATCTCTATTTCACGAGGTGCATTATTTATCTTTTCGATGAAATTTTCAACGGGTTTTCTGCTTCTTAAAAGCTCAGGCAAAAAGCTTTCGTCTATTCTGTATTTTGCAAATCCCGCTTCGTTGAATTTTTCTGAGTCAACAAGAGGGTTTCCGTTTGTGTACACCTCTATAAATGTGCTGTATGAATTGAGCAGTGCGAAAACTTCTTTTGCTGTTTCAGCTTCAATTGGAGAAGAGTAAATAATCCCCTTTGAATTTTCGTAAATCCCCGCTCCGTTTGAATATATAAAATATTTTATATAAGGGTTTTCAAGAAGAATTTTAGGAATTTCATAAAATGTTCTTCCCGTTGCTATACAAAGTGTAACTCCCTTTTTTGCAAGCCTTTCGATTGCCGCAAGATTTTCTTCACTTACAGTTATGCAGTCTGAAAGCAAAGTTCCGTCAAGGTCGCAGGCAATTACAGCCATAATTTACTCCTCATTTCAAGCCATTGCCAAAGCAGGCTTTTTCTTTCTATGGATTACAAATCTGTTGAGCGGATATGTCCAGATTGTTGGAACAGTCATTACAACAACCTTTGTAATCATTTCTACAATTACCGTATCATAACCACCGTTTTTAATCAGCGTGCCGAGAAAAGCGCCGAACCAAGTGTTAAACGCTATTGTGCACACAACCATTACGGCATAAATCACGGTAGACAAGAACGGATTGGCGTCCGCTTTAAAAGTAAGCTTTCTATTCATAATATACGCCGCCGCATAACCTATTATAGCAGATACGGCATATGAATACAAATATCCTTTATATTCAATACCGAGGAATGACAAAACAGCATTATCTGTTACAGGGACTTCGTTAAGACTTTTAAAAACTACATACTGCAAAAACATAAACACGCCGAGTTCAAGCACAGAAGTGCTTGCGCCCGTAAAAGTGAATTTTACAAATTTCCATATCTCTGAATGCTTTTCAGTAAAAGCCAAAATTTTAGTTTTCAAACAAGCTTACCTCTTTTTACGTTTACAAATTTGATTATTTCAGAAATGATTGCGCATGCGCCTGCAAGGCAAAGAACTGAACCTGCATAATACCAAACGCAGTTTAAACCGCTGCAATTATAAATAGCAAACACACCGCCTGCTATGCTTCCAACCGAGAGTACGAAAACCAAAAAGTAATGAATAAATAATTTCATATCAATATTTCTCCTTTAATTTATTACATTACATATTCTGCACCTTATCTGTTAAATTCAAATTATCTTAAAGTCAAATTCAGGAAATTTTTTTATGGTTATGTCAAGATTCTGTTCGTTTTGTAAAATCCGAGTAAAAAATAAAGCGATGCAAGGAAAACCTTACATCGCTTTTCTTATCAGAAATTCTGAATTACTTATTCAAAAACTCTTTTGTTGTTTTAACAATGTTTTCAGCAGAAAGACCAAACTGCTTAAGAAGATCCTTTGCAGGGCCGCTGTGACCGAATTCATCATTAATGCCTATTCTTACCACGGGAGTGGGGCACTTTGTTGAAAGAGCGGCGCATACAGCCTCTCCGAGGCCGCCGATTATGCTGTGCTCCTCAACTGTGATTACTTTACCTGTTTTTGAAGCAGATTTAATAACAAGCTCTTCATCAAGCGGCTTGATTGTTGCCATATTTATAACTTCTGCGTCTATACCGCACTCAGCAAGCTGATTTGCAGCGTCTGCCGCCTCAGCAACCATAAGGCCGTTTGCAATAATGGTAACATCTTTACCCTCTTTAACAACTTCGCCCTTGCCGATTTCAAATTTATAATCCTCGCTGTGGAAAACCGGAACAGCAAGTCTGCCGAATCTGAGATAAACGGGGCCCTCATACTTATAAGCAGCTTTAACAGCCTGTTTTGCCTCTACATCGTCAGCGGGGCAGATAACTACCATACCTGGGATTGATCTCATAAGAGCAAAATCCTCACAGCACTGATGAGAAGCGCCGTCCTCACCAACTGAAATACCTGCGTGAGTAGCACCGATTTTTACATTAAGATGGGGATAACCGATTGAGTTTCTAATCTGCTCAAAAGCTCTGCCCGCAGCGAACATTGCGAAGCTTGAAGCAAACGGAACCATGCCCATTGTGCTGAGACCAGCTGCAACGCTCATCATATTAGACTCTGCAATACCGCAGTTGATATGACGATCGGGATAAGCTTTTTTGAATATACCTGTTTTTGTAGCGGCGGAAAGGTCTGCGTCAAGCACTACAAGATTATCTGCACCCTCTGCCGCAAGCTCTTTAAGAGCGTTTCCGTAGCTTTCACGGGTTGCCACACATTTTACTTCAGCCATTCTTACGCCTCCAATTCCGCAAGCTTTTCACTAAGCTCTGCCATTGCTATTTCATATTCTTCTGTATTCGGAGCTTTACCGTGCCAATCAACAGCATTTTCCATATAAGAAACGCCGAGACCTTTTACAGTCTTCATAATAATTGCAAACGGTTTATCGCTCTTGTCAAAAGCGTCAAAAGCTTTTTCAAACTCGTCAAAATCATTTCCGTTGATTACAATATAATCAAATCCAAACGCCTTAACCTTTTCATCAATAGGCTCAGCACTCATAACATCACAGCATTTGCCGTCAATCTGAAGTCCGTTTACATCAATGATAACGCAGAGATTGTCAAGCTTATACTGAGAAGCAAACATCATAGCCTCCCAAACCTGACCCTCTTCGATTTCACCGTCGCCGAGAAGTGTATAAACCTTAATATCCTTTGAGAGCATTTTTGCACCCTTTGCCATTCCGCAAGCGGCGCTGATGCCCTGACCGAGAGAGCCTGTGCTCATATCAACACCGGGAACGGTGTTCATATTGGGATGGCCCTGAAGATAAGAACCGATATGACGGAGTGTTTTCAAATCCTCAACGGGGAAAAAGCCCTTGTATGCAAGCGCACTGTAAAGCGCAGGAGCGCCGTGACCCTTTGAAAGAACAAATCTGTCTCTGTTTTCATCCTTGGGATTTTTAACATCATACTTCATCTTAACGCCGTAAAGATAAGCAAGAACATCAGCAGATGAAAGGCTTCCGCCCGGATGACCTGCTTTTGCATTATAGGTACCTTCTATAATACCCATTCTTATCTGGGTTGCGTAAATCTGAAGTTCCCTTTTCAATTCACTGTTCATTGTAAACTCCTTTAATATTAATTTACCTGCTGATAAAAGCAGTTAACTACAACATCCATTACAGAATCCTCGTCAACATAGTATTCCGCAAATACATCCTCTGTAACCTCGCTGGAAGCTTTCATTTCTCCCTCAAGCGTATATTGCTGTATATCAGTTATTCCGTGTGAAAGAACAACAGAAGCAAGATAAGTTACAGAACTTAATGAAATATTTGTTTGGCTGTATTCAGCCGCCGTATTGTAAAGCTTGGAAACAACCGAGAAATCGTTTGTTACAGCTGTTCTGAGTTGCTGAGCATACGCTTTAATATACTGAGTCTGACGCTCTGTTCTGTTTAAAGAAGCGTCTATTGTATCAAGGCTTCTGTAACGAACATAGGTTTCTGCAAAGTCGCCTTTAATAGTAATGGTATCACCCTTGCTAATCCCCTCCTGCGGGAAATCATAAAGCGAAGTTACAGTTACGCCGCCTATTGCGTCATTGAGAGGTGCGATTCCGCCGAGATCAAGAGCAAAATAATTTTCTATCGGAACATTTCCGAGAATACGGCTCATAGCAGTTGTAACATTCTTGCAGGATTTCTCACCGCCGTCACCGTAAGCATAGGAAAGGCAAAGCTGCATTTTTTCAGTTCTTACAAATTCGCCTGACGCAGAGTAAAGGTCAATATCAACCATTGTATCTCTCGGAATAGTGATAAGGCTTACTTTTCCTGTTGCCGTATCAATAACGCCGACAATATCCGTATCAGCCTGTCCTGCATTTCCGATTACACTGCCGCCTTCAGGAGCAATATTTTCACGGTCTACGCCGATGAAAGCAAAAGCTACCTTGTTTTTATCATATATATAGGTATGACCATTGTACTCAATAGTTTCCTCATATTTCGGGTTTGCAGGCTCAACCACAAGCTCTTTCTGACCCTTATCACGAAGATAAATATATGTGCCGCCGACTATTGCAACAGCCGCAAAAATAATTGCTATAATAATTATTAAAATTCTAAACCAAAGCGGTTTTTTCTTCTTTTTTGAACGGCTTGAATGATGCCTGTGATGATGGTGGTGACTGTGAGAATGAGAATGACTTGAGCTGTGAGAATGATGATGTCTGCTCGGAGTATATTCTCCCTTATCTACCTCCAACACGGAAAAATCTGATTTTTGCGTATTTTCCTGCACACTGTCAGCCGTTGTATTAATATCTTTATTATCGGGATTGAAAAGTTCATCCGAATTAAGATTTGGATCAATTGGTTTGCTCATCTTTTACTAACACTCCGCATACAAGATATCTGTTACTTTTTTGATTAGTTATACAAGTTGATAAAACAACGATTTTGCTGTTTTCATTTATTTCTGTATCAAGGTCTGTTCTAACATTTTTAAGAGCAGATGTTGGATTTGTAACCGTATTCTGAAATGTTTTCAGGTCATTAGCATCAGCAAAATTGAACGAATTCATTATATGTCTGTCATCATATTTAAAGGCTGATATAACCTGATAAGTCAACTTTCTGCCGGGAAGATAAATATAAAAATATTCGTGTGAATTAAAGAAATCAGCGTCTTCAAATTTATGAAGCGTTGTAAACATTGTTTCCTTATATCCGTTATGACCGTAAACAAGAGTTATCGGGTCTGAAAAATCAATGCTGTTGCAGCCCTGCGTATAAATCGCTCCGCTTGCGAGCCAAGATTTATCAATAGCGCTGTGATTAAGATAAAAATTATCATCATTTTTGCTTTGGACAATAGGATAGTCAACATCCGTATCATCAATTTTTATCCATGCATAAATTTCATCATTCTGCGCCTGAAGCGATTCAAAATCAACAGGATTATCCGCAAGCGCACCCTGGGTTGTTGTCTGTGCAGAAGTGGAAATGGTTGTATATTCCGTTTCAGCACGACTTGAATTATATAAATAAAAACCTATATATACACAGCAGCAAACAAAAATGATTGCAAAAACAATTATCAACACAATTCTTATTGAATTTGACTTTTTATTATCTTTCATTACTACACCGCAATTTCTTATTCGTACATTTGCTTCGAGAATATATTTTCTATTTCATCAACTCATAAACATTAAAAAAACCTGTTACCCACAGGAAACAGGTTTTTTAATAGTATTAATTATAATTATTCAGCATCTTTCTTTTTTGAAAGAGCAAGAACAGCTGCGCCAGCGCCTGCTGCTGCTACAGAAGCAAGAGCGATTGAAACTGCACCTGTTTCGGGAGCTTTAGAAGAATCGTCCTTGTCAGCAGTGCCGCCTGTTGAATCTGCTTCAACCAAAGCGTTTACAGTATATCCGTCAGGAGCTTCAAAATATGTCCAGTCAAGGATTTTAATAGTAAGGGTTTTGCCTTCCTTAGCTACGATTTTATAGCTTGCATCACTGTCGCTCAAAGCGATTTCCTTGCCGTTTTTGTCAATCAAGTTCCAGCCGAGAAGCTTTTCTGTGCCTGAGAAAGTGAAAGTAAATGTGTCACTGTCTGTACTACTCTGAGCAGCGCCGATCTTTGTTGACTTTTCACCGTTTACTGTAGGCTCGTTAAGTCTATGAACGATAACCTCTCCTTCGGGGCTGTAAACATTTATTGCTGCCATTGAAGGAATTGCAAAAGAAGCACATACAGCAACTACGGCAATAACCGAAATGATTACTGATAATAACTTTTTCATAAAAACACCTCATTAATCAAAGTAATATAATTACTGAAATATAATACAGTTGAATTATACCATCTAAAATATATTTTGTAAAGATGTTTTATTAATTTTTTTCAATCTTTTGTTTGCAATATTTGATACAAAACTATGACAACTGCGCCTTTCCGGTGCAAAGTTCATAATATCTTCCTTTATTTTCCATAAGAACATCATGATCTCCGCGCTCAATTATAACACCGTTTTCAAGTACCATAATTGCGTTTGAGTTCCTAACGGTTGAAAGTCTGTGGGCGATTACAAATACCGTTCTTCCCTCCATTAGTCTATCCATACCGTGTTCAATATGGAGCTCGGTTCTTGTATCAACTGAAGATGTTGCCTCGTCAAGAATAAGAACAACCGGTTTTGCAACAGCCGCTCTTGCTATTGCAAGCAACTGACGCTGACCCTGTGAAAGGTTGCCGCCGTCGCCTGAAATAACCGTGTTATAGCCATCGGGCAAACGCCTGATAAATGAATGAGCAGAAGCAAGCCTTGCCGCCGCAATACACTCTTCATCAGTAGCTTCAAGTCTGCCGTATCTTATATTGTCCATAACCGTACCGGTGAAAAGGTGCGTATCCTGAAGAACTATTGAAAGCGATTTTCTCAAATCATCCTTCTTAATGCGCTTAATGTCTATACCGTCATAGGTTATAGTGCCTTCCTGAATATCGTAAAATCTGTTAATAAGATTTGTAATAGTAGTTTTACCTGCACCAGTTGAACCTACAAAAGCAATCTTTTGACCGTGCTTTGCGTAAAGGTTTATATCTTTAAGGACAGTTTTGCCTTCTACATAAGAGAAATAAACATTGTCGAATACAACATTTCCTTCAACCGGAATGAGTTTTCCGCCGTCATTCCAATATCTCTTTGTTTCGCCGTTTTCCTCTTTAGTTTCAAGAGTTACCGTACCCTCGTCAACCTCTGCGCTCATATCCATAATCTCAAATACACGCTCTGCACCTGCAAGCGCTGAGAATATAGTGTTCATCTGGTTTGCTATCTGGTTAATAGGCTGTGTAAACTGTTTAGCGTAACTTAAATATGCGAAATATGTGCCTATGTCAAGTCCTGTTGTAAGTGTCAAAAGTCCGCCTGCAAGAGCAAGTGTTGCATAGCTTGCGTTATTGATACCCATTGAACAAGGACCCATAATTCCCGCAAAGAAGTTTGCATTTGTTGCGGCTTTTCTAAAATCATTGTTCTTTTCGTCAAACACACTGATAGCAGCGTCTTCGTGGTTGAAAACTTTTACTACTCTCATGCCCTCGATTGTTTCCTCGATATTTCCGTTCATTTCGCCGAGTTTGCTCTGCTGTTTTTGGAAATATTTTCTTGATTTCTTTCCCACCTGACTAACACTGACAACCATAATGATAAGAAATACAAGAGAAATGATAAACAATTTCGGACTTAAATAAATCATCATTACTATGATGCCTGTAAAAGTGAAAACAGAAGAAACAAGCTGAACCATAGACTGCTCAAGCATCATTTGGATATTATCTACATCGTTTGTAAAACGGCTCATTATTTCGCCGTGTGTCTGACTGTCAAAATATCTGAGAGGGAGCGACTGCATATGGTTGAAAAGTTCTTTTCTTATAAGGTTTGTTGTCTTATAAGCAATAGTTACCATTACGCGGCTTTGAATGAATGTGAAAAGCGCCATTCCCAAATAAAACGCAGCAACAATTATAAGGTTCTGAACAAGCTGTTTTATACCTACCGTCATAAAGTTGCCTGCTGCAATTGATGTTTCAATATCATTCAGTATAGGTTTGAGCCAATAAGAAGCGGCAAGCTGGCATACCGTGCTCAAAACAAGGCAAATAAATACTACGGCAAGAAAAAGCTTGCTTCTTCCCATATACTGAAGTATGCGCCCGAATGTTTTTTTGGCGTCCTTCGGTTTTGCATAACCGTGTTCTCCGTGTTTCGGTCCCATTGGTCCCTTCATTATTCGCTCACTCCTTTCTGCTGTGTTGCATAAATTTCCTGATAAATTTCATTATTGGCAAGTAATTCATCGTGTGTTCCCATGCCCTTGATTTCGCCGTCATCAATAACAAGTATTTTATCCGCATCCTTAACAGAGGAAACACGCTGTGCAATAATGAATACCGTTGTATCTTTAAGTTCGTTATAGAAACTGTCTCTGATCTTAGCCTCTGTTGCAGTATCTACAGCTGAGGTTGAGTCGTCAAGAATAAGAATTTTGGGCTGTTTTATAATTGCCCTTGCAATACAAAGTCTCTGTTTCTGACCGCCCGAAAGATTAAGACCTCCCTGAGCAAGATAGGTGTCATATCCCTTAGGCTGAGCAAGTACGAAATCGTGAGCCTGTGCGGATTTGCACGCCTGCTCAATTTCCTCATCAGTAGCGTCCTTTTTACCCCAGCGGATATTTTCTTTTATCGTACCGCTGAAAAGAACATTTTTCTGAAGTACAACGCCTATCATATTTCTGAGTGCCACAAGGTCATAATTCTTTACATTTATTCCGTCAATTAAAACCTCGCCCTCTGTTGCGTCATAAAGTCTTGGGATAAGATTTACAAGACTTGATTTTCCGCAGCCCGTTCCGCCGACAACGCCGATAACCTGGCCGGGTTCAGCAGTGAAGTTAATATTTTGAATGATATTGTCACCAGCATCGGAAGTGTTGTATTTAAAGTTAACATTCTTAAATTCGACCTTACCCTTTGCTGTTTTCATATCTGGAACATATGCGTTTTCGGGATTTTTAATATCAACTTCTGTATTGAGAACTTCAACAACACGGTCTCCGCAAGCCTTACCTCTGGCAAGCTGAAGAAGCATTATTGAAATCATCATAAGGTTCATAAGAACCTGAAGAATATAAGAAGCAAATACGGAAATCTGACCTACATCCATAACACCGTTGCTTGCGTCAATACCGCCTTTATAGTAAACAAAAACAACAACGGCATTGAGTATAAGCATCATAATGGGCATAATTGTTACAACAAGTCCTGACGCTTTACTACCCTGTTTTGCAAGATCATCAGACGCTTCTTTGAACTTAGTTTTTTCGTGCTCTTCACGAACAAATGCCTTTACAACTCTTATACCGATAAGGTTTTCCTGAACTACTCTGTTTACATTATCTATTTTCTTCTGCATTTTCTGGAACATCGGAAAACCGAATTTAAGAATGAAAACAACTATTACAATAAGAACAGGAAGAACAACAAGCAAAACCATGCTCATTTTTGCATTGATAGAAACCGCGAGAATTGCCGCAACAATAAGAAGAGCGGGACCTCTTACCAAAATTCTAAGGCTCATCATTACAACATTCTGAAGCATTGTAATATCGTTTGTAAGTCTTGTTGTAAGTGACGCTGTTGAAAACTCATCTATGTTTTTAAATGAAAATGTGCTTATTTTTTTATAAACATCATTTCTCAGTCTGTACGCAAAGTTCTGGCTGCATACGGCTGAAGTTTTCATAGTTGTAACGCCGCCTATCAAACCGATTATAGCAAGTGCGAGCATAGTAATACCGAGTTTGATTACATCTCCCTTTACCGCTTCGGGAGAGGACGCCGTACTTACTATATTATAAATATAGTTGGCTATTGAAGGCAATGACAACTCGCAAACTGCCTCGATAATCATTCCGAGGGCGCTGATGATTGCCAGATGCCACAGCCCTTTCATGTAACTTGCAAGTTTTTTAACCATTTGCATTTTCCTCCTCAAGCATATTCATTATTGCTTTTCCAAGCAAGTCGCAAAGGGTTTGAACTTCTTCTTCGCTCATTCCCTTTTTAAGCTTCTCCTCAAGAACATCCATTTTTTTGCGTATGTTTTCGGGAGTTTTTTTAGCTTTTTCAGTGGGGTAAATTCTTGTTATTCTACCGTCTGTTTCATCAGTTTTCTTAATAAGAAAACCTGCTTTTTCCATTCTTTTAACGGACACGGAAACAGTTGCCGCAGAAACATTGAGTTCTGCGGTAAGCTCGCTTAATGTTGCGCCCTCATTCATAACAAGGAACAACAATAAATCCTGCTGGCCGGAGAACAGCCCCTCTTCAGAAGCCGCCTTGTTAAAGGCCTTTCTGATTCGCTTAGACAGAAAATTAACCCTTGGACCTATAAGTCCGTCGGGCGGAACTGCCATAGGCATTTTGTCACACATAATAAAACTTCCTTAGCTTAGTTGTATAAAAGAAACACACTGTTTATGCGTTTCTATATTATTATACAACAATATTTTTAACTTTAATATCGTTAATTTAGCCGACTAAAGTTAGCCGACTAAATGATATTTTAGCACAAGTTGCCAAAAAGTCAACAACAATATTGTAAATTATTTTTTAATGTGTTAGAATAGCCCATTGAATTGAGGTAATTAATATATGAATTTATATGATTATAATACTATAAATAAAATACTCACTAAACACGGCTTTACTTTTTCAAAAGCTTTGGGGCAAAATTTTTTAATAAATCCCGAGGTTTGCCCTGCTATGGCAAACAGTTTGGGTGCAGATTCGCAAACGGGCGTACTCGAAATCGGGCCCGGAATAGGCGTTCTGACAAAAGAGCTTTGTGCCGTTGCGGGTAAGGTAGTCACAATTGAGCTTGACAAAAGACTGTTTCCTGTTTTGGATGAAACGCTTTGCGGCTGTGACAACCTTGAAATAGTTGAGGGTGACGCATTAAAGCTTGACCTCAACGCCCTTATCAAAGATAAATTCAGCGGTATGAAAAGCGTTAAAATTTGCGCTAATCTGCCCTACTATATCACTTCTCCCATAATTATGAAACTGCTTGAAAGCAGACTTTCAATAGACACAATAGTTGTTATGGTGCAGAAAGAAGCGGCGGACAGGCTTACAAGCGCAGTCGGCTCAAGAAACTGCGGTGCGCTTACTGTGGCGGCGAATTATTACGCAGAAACAGAAAAATTATTTGATGTGGGCAAAGAAAGTTTTATGCCCTCTCCTAAAGTTGACAGTGCAGTTATCAAATTCAGCATAAGAAAAACGCCCGCCGTTTCAGTACAAAACGAAGAGCATTTCTTTAAAATCGTAAAAGCGGCGTTTTCACAAAGAAGAAAAACAGCAGTTAACTGCCTTTCTGCCGCGCTGACTGTAACAAAGGCAGAAGTGCTGGACGCGCTTGCAGAAATCGGGAAAGGCGAAAAAGACAGAGCCGAAACCTTTACTATGGAGGACTTTGGCAGACTTTCACAACTACTTTAATTATGGATAAAAATTAATTACACTTATCAAACTTAAATATAAAAATAAAAGAAAGGAATTAGAATGGCTACAAAAGAAAAAAGAGAAAAAATATTTTCATCATACCCGATACCTAAGGCTGTTGCAGCGCTTGCTATTCCGTCAGTGCTTTCAAGTATTGTAAATGTTATTTATAATATGGCGGATACTTATTTCGTAAGCCTTATGAAAAACACAAACGCAACCGCCGCCGTTTCACTTACAATGCCCGTATTTTTATTTTTCGTTGCTTTCGGAAACATTTTCGGCGTAGGCGGCTCGGCATATATCTCCCGTTCAATGGGCGAAGGCAGAAAAGACAGAGTTAAAAAAATCAGCTCTTTTGCAATTTATTCATCAATAATCTCAGGCGCTGTTCTCATGGCAATAATTCTTGCCTGCATCAATCCAATTATCATTGCGCTTGGCTCAACAAATGATATTGTAACAGGCTACTCATACGATTATCTTAAATACATCGCTCTTGGCGGCCCGTTTATCGTTACATCAATCACCGTCAGCAATCTTATCAGGGGCGAGGGCGCCGCAAAGGAATCTATGATAGGAATGATGATAGGAACCGTTACAAACATCATTCTTGACCCCATTATGATTCTTGCAATGGATATGGGCGTAGGCGGCGCCGCAATAGCAACGGTTATAGGGAACATCGCCTCTGTTATTTATTACGCAATTTATATCATAAAGGGCAATTCATCTCTTTCAGTAAATATAAAGAGATTTTCCGTTAGAGACGGAATATTTAAAAATGTTGTGCCCGTAGGTATTCCTGCAGCTATCAACAACATTCTTATGAGCCTTTCAAATATAATACTCAACAACTTTATGAAAGATTACGGTGAAGCAGCTGTTGCAGCACTCGGCATTGCAATGAAAGTTAATATGCTTATCACTTTTGTTCAGATGGGTATAGGCATAGGCGTTCAGCCGCTTATAGGATATTCATTCGGTGCAAGAAACATAAAGCGACTGCGCTCCACAATGAAATTCACAATGCTGTGCACATTTATTTTGGGAACGATACTTACAATTCTCTATCTGTGCTTCTCAACGCAAATTATAAATGCGTTTAACGGTGAGCAGGACCCGTTAGTAACGGAATACGGCATTAAAATCCTCAGAGGATTAATGATTTCCGGACCGTTCATCGGAATTATGTTCACATACAACTTTGCATTCCAGGGTATGGGAAAATCAATCCCAAGCCTTATACTTTCATTCGGCAGACAGGGAATAATCTTCCTTCCGCTTGCAATAATAATGAATTATTTGTTCCAGTTTAACGGAATTGTTTTCGCTCAGCCTGTTGCCGACATTGTTTGTATTGTGCTTGCTCCGATAATGTTTGCAATAACTGTATCAAGGCTGAAAAAAGACCCGAATTTTCATCCCGAGATAATATAATTCAGTTTATTTATTAACTTTTCCACAATTATGTTGAATATATGAATAATTATAGTATAATATTATATGTTGTAAAAATAAAATGTTAAAGCGAGGATAATATGACAAGCAAAAAAGAAAGCACGCAAAATATCAAAGCTTTTTCAAGGGCCTATTCAAGAATTTTTGTAAAAGACCCTCTTTTTATGTTTCTCTGCCCTCAAAAGTCAAATCGCTCTCAGTTTATTGAAAAATACTTTCAATGTAATCTTACAAAATGGGAGCAAAACGGCGAACTTATTAATATAAACAGCAAAAATGTTGTGGGAACTCTTATCGACGCAGATAATTTGGAAAATAAAGCATCAGGACTAAAGGGGTTAAGATACGGCAGATATTCGTCTAATATCCAAGTGCACAAGGATGTTGTTGAGAATATTGTAAACATTGTTGTTCCGCTGCAAATGAAAAAGCGTTTGCTAAATATCTTTGCCGGACCTGAGGTTACGGCAGAGGAGATTAATGAAATAATTAGAATCTGTAAGAAAAAAGCAGACGAAGAAAATTTTGTTTTAATTTACGAAACATTTTCAAAAAGATTCATTCCTCTGTTTGAGAAAAACGGATTTGAAATAGGATACGGCAGGCAGTATCTTAACACGCAGTTTTTCCAAACTGTTATGACTTATAACATTTAAAAAACATTAAAGAAAAACGACCGAATTTTGATTCGGTCGTTTTTTTGTTTATCAGTCGATAGTAATTTTAAAGCACTGCGGCAAATCGTTTTCAGGCTCGTTTTTGAGATAAATTTCAAGCCCTTTTTCGCTGCGGATATATGCAATGTTTTCCTCGCTAGAAAGAAGTTCCACATTTTTGATGATAAAATCGTGACTGCTCTTTTTGGCGAGCGACTTAATCTTAACACCCTTTGACGGGCGCATTTGAAATGCATAAATACAGCCGTTTTTATAAGTAAATCTAAAATCCTTATCCGTAAACGCCTTTTCTTTTGAATCCTTGAAAAAGCCCTCTTCGGCATTCACTTTACCCTCGCCGTAAGTTTTCCAGCAGGATGTTCCGTAAATGCCCTCACCGTTGATTTTAAGCCACTTACCCATATCAAGAAGTACATTTGTTTCTTCTTCGGTTATCGTTCCGTCCGCTTTCGGGCCGACATTTATCAGCATATTTCCGTTTTTGCTGACTATGTCAACAAGGTCGCAAATTATCTGCCTTGCGCTTTTAAACTCATTATCGGCAGTATAGCCCCAAGACCATTTGCCGATAGCCGTATCCGTCTGCCAATAAACAGGCGATATACCGCTCAATGCACCGCGCTCAACATCAAATGTTGCAACAGTGGGGGGAAACGCCTCGTGCTTATAATTTATTGTGACCTCTTTTCCCCATTCATCAGCTCTGTTATAGTAATACGCCGCTAGCTTTTTCAAATACGGCTTAAACGAATGGTTATGTATCCACCAGTCAAAATATAAAACGGCAGGCTGATATTTGTCTATCAGCTCACAGGTGCGCACAAGCCAGTCCTCAAGCCATTCTTTGCTTGCTCCGACAGAATAAGTATCGGCTGAATACTGATGGAGCAATGATGAGCTGAACTCCTTGCGGTATACTGCAGGGCCGTAAAAATCGGCATACTCCTCATTGTTAACATCGCTGTCAAAAGTTCTGCCCATATTCATAAAGAAATAGTGCTCTGCTCTGTGTGTGGAGGCGCAGAAAGTCAGTCCCTGTTCCTCACACTGAGCTTTAATCTCGCCCGTAACATCACGGCAGGGGCCCATTTTTGTTGCATTCCAGCGGTTAAACTGAGTATCATACATCGCAAAGCCGTCATGATGCTCAGCAACAGGCATTACATATTTTATCCCTGCGTCTTTAAAGAGTTTTACCCATTCGGCAGCGCTGAATTTTTCGCCTTTGAACATAGGAATAAAATCCTTGTAGCCGAAATCTTTATGGTTGCCGTATGTTTTTATATGGTGGCAGTATTCACGGCAGTTTTTATCATACATATTTCTTGAATACCATTCGTTTCCATATGCCGGCACACTGTAAATGCCCCAGTGTATAAACACACCCACCTTGCCGTACATATACCATTCGGGCACTTTGTGGTTTGAAAGCGACGCCCAGTTTGCTTTATATTTTCCGTTTTCGTTTACGCTGTCTATTAAATCAAGATATTCCTGCTTTGTCATAAATTTTTCCGCCTGATAAAGTGTTTTTATTATTGTGTGATTTTATAAAGTTTTGCCCCGTGAGCAGGTATATTAACCTTGAATTTGTTTTTTACATTTTCGGTCTTTTCACCGCTCCAAATGTCAAGAAGACTGTATTTTTCATCCGGCATAAGAATTCTTGTGATATCAAAAAAAACATCAGCGTCCTTATCTTTGGTGTTGAAAATTGCGAGGTATTTGCACTTTTTGCCGTTGCTCTGCCACACAATAGTTCCTTTGCCGTTTTTCTCATCGCAAATGATTTCTCTGGCACCGAATGATGAGGAATGCATTTTCATATATTCCCTGTTTGTCAAAAGAGAAAGCGTCCATTCATCGTTTTCGGGCATATTTCCGCCGAACATAAGCGGACTTCTGAAAATCCCCCAAAGCGTCATCATTGTAATCTGCTCTGCTTTGGTAAACTGAGTATACCTGTTTTTATCACCGTGGCACGGCGCATTTTTTGAAAGTCTGCCTAGCGGCAGCATATCGCAGTCCGGCCAAGAGCCGTTTCCGACTTCGTTCTGCCACAGTCTGCATTTCGAAAACATATCGTGAAGCTTGCCCCAATCATCCCAGAAATCGCCCGTCATTCGCCACATATCTGCGTGCTGTTTAAGGTGCTGAGCGTTTTCAATATGCGCAGGGCCGGGAGAAAGAGAAAGCACAATTTCTCTGCCGCAGTTATCAATGGCGTTTCTGAGCATTTCCACCTCATAATCAGCAGAATACGGTGTATCCCACTGTCTGAATTCTGTTACGCAAATATCATCGCACTTGATAAAATCAACGCCCCATGAAGCGTAAAGCTCAATAATAGAATTATAATACTCCTGTGCCGCAGAAGTATTTCTGCACCCGTACATATCCGTATTCCAAGAGCAAACGGAAAAATGGTGGGCAATATCTCTGCAAGATGAATAGCTGTTTTTAATCGGCAGATTTTTATGAACAGCCGCTCTCGGCACGCCTCTCATAATATGTATGCCGAACTTAAGACCGAGGGAGTGGCAGTAATCTGCAATTTCTTTAAAGCCTTTTCCGCCTTTAGCGCTCGGAAAACGGTTTTCAGCAGGCATAAGTCTGCCGTATTCATCCATATTGAGCTCGGTGAAATTATTATAATCGTTGCTGTGCGCATTCGGCTCATACCACTGAATATCGCACACGATATATTCCCAGCCGTACGGCTTTAAATACTTAGCCATATAATCGGCATTTTCACGAAGCTGTTTTTCATTTACCGCAGCGCCGAAACAGTCCCAGCTGTTCCACCCAAGCGGCGGGGTTTTCGCAGGTTTTTTATACATAATAATACCTCTTATTTTAAATAATCGTTATAATAAAATTATACTTATATACCTCTAAGTGTCAATAACAAAAAAACGCTTCCTTAACGGAAGCGTTTATAATATTATTCATTTGATTCAGCAGCGGCAGCGGCGGCTTTTTCAAGCTTGCGTTGTGCTCTTTTCTTTTTTGCCTTGTAGCCGAGAAGCTTGTCTAAATGCTCCTGTGGAGTAGAGCACGCACCGAGAGTTACGGTTTTATCTCCGTAAATTCCGTGGAAATCAGAACCGCCTGTGAGAAGAAGCTTATTCTTCTTGCAGATTGCGGAAAGCTTTTCAACAGTTTCCTCGTCAGCCATGGGATGCCAAACCTCGATACCGTCAAGACCCATGCCGATATATTTATCTATTTCATCAAAATTGTCGAATTTGGTAGGATGGGCAAGAACTGCTATTCCGCCTGCGCCGTGAATTTCCTCAATAACCTCTTCAACGCTGGGGTACTTTGTGGGGGCAAGCACATTTGTTTCGCTGTTTTCATTGAAAAGAGCATCAAAAAGCTCGCCGAAAATTTTATCAGTATAGCCTGCGTCCATAAGAGCGTGCATAATATGCTGTTTAAAAAGATTTGTTGAACCTGATGCGTGGCTGATTATGAAATCGGAAGTAATTGGAAAACGGCTTGCTACCTTAAGCATCATAATCTGACCTGCACGCTTACGGGCAACCGAAGTGCGCCTGCAAACAGCCTCAAGTCTGTTAGGTGAATCGGCAAGATATGAAAGGATATGAACCTTTTTACCCGCCTCAAAGTCAAACGCTGAAATCTCAACGCCTGAAATAACCGTTACGCCGTAACGCTTTCCTATAACCTGACCTCTGACTGTGCCCGCAATACAATCGTGATCTGTTATGGCGATAGTATCAATTCCGCTTTTCTTTGCAATAACTATAAGGTCTTCTATTCCGACAGAGCCGTCACTCAATTTAGTGTGGCAATGTAAATCCGCAGCCATAACATCTCTCCTTTTACTAATACTTAACTACCCCCGGCAACGAAAAAAGGGGCAAAGTGACTTAATATAACCATTATATCACTAATAGCACAATGTTTCAATAGCAAATGCGCCGAAGTTTGTCAAATCAACCAATAGATTAGTGAAAATTTTTTACTATTTTCACAAAAATCAGAGGGTTTTCAGCTGCCTGTAAAGCCTTGAAACGGGAAGTCCTACTACATTGAAATAATCGCCTTTAATGCACTTTACAAGAAGCGAGCCTTTTCCCTGTATTCCATATGCTCCCGCTTTGTCGGAACATTCACCCGTTGAAATATACTCGTTTATCTCATCATCTGAAAGAGGATAAAAGCAGACTTTTGTTTCCTCATAAAATGATTTTTTGATATTGCCGCTCAAAATCGTAACGCCCGTAAAAACGCTGTGCTCTTTTCCGCTTAGGCTTTTAAGCATCTTAAAAGCGTCTGCGTTATCCTTTGGCTTGCCTAAAATTTTTCCGTCTACGGCAACAACCGTATCAGCGCCTATAACAACAGTATCATCACACGCAAGATTTGAAAACGGATTTGCCTTTATTTCAGACAGATACAAAACCGCATTTTCGGGAGTTATCCCATTTTCAAGAGTTTCGTCGACATCAGCCGAGCACACCTCAAAATTTGCAGTAATGAGCGACATAAGCTCTCTGCGCCTTGGTGATTTTGAGGCGAGGATAATTTTTTTATCTATCATTAAAGTACACCTCTGTAATAAAGACCCCTTGTGTAATCAAAATCGGCTTTTGCGCCTTTTTGATAAAGGGATATGATTTTTTCAACCTGCTCTTTTGATTCGTCCGTAAAATAGAACTGCGCAAAATCAGTTTTTACCTCTTTCATTCTGTCTCCCATATAAAGAGGAACGGAATTGCGCACCTCAACGCAGGGATACGGAGAGCATTTAACAGGAAAGCGAATGCCTTTTCTGTCAGTCAGAGTGCCTTTTGCTCCGCATCGCTCACAGTCGACACGGCTTTTAACAGGGCAGTTTCTTGTTAGCATAAGAGGCAGTCTGCCATAAACGATTATACCCGTTGACGGTGCGTTTATTGCGTTTGCCTGCTCCAAAGTAAGCTCAAAAGACAAAACGGTTGATTTATACTGCTGAGCGTGAATGCTGTTAAACACATTAAGACCGAAATCGCCGTACACCTCAAATCCCATATCACGGGCAAGGCGCACCGCTCCGATATTTGGGCAGAGCGCATTTGTAACGCCTGCTTTTTTTAGCCGTTCAAGCTCCTTGGCAATGCGCTTTTCTGATCCGAACATTCCCCTCGGAATCTCTACCCCTGCACGGTTATCAACAAAATCCTCTATTGATGACCATATTGGAATAAAAACTCGTTCAAACGGATGCCTGTCGGGTATTGCCTCAGGATTTTCAAATCTTGCAGTATAATAAGGCACAGCGTTTTTGCCCCTGCCTGAAAATACGGGCAAAGGATTTTTGATAAGTTCCCGTTTTTCGGTCTGTGAAAGTTTTTCAACAGCCTCACGGCGCATAGCATTTATAGACGACGCAGGGACTATAAGGCCCTCGTCTGTTTCAACATTTATTTTATCCGCATAAAACTGAGTTCCGCCGAGTTTTGAAAGTCTCTGCGTGAGCGAATCCACAGTCATAGGTTTATTTATCGCTGTTTCGGGAATATCCCCCGTTACTGTAACTGTTTTACCGAGCGCAGAAGCCTCAAGACGGCAGGGAGCGCCTGTTTTACAGGTGAAATCAATATTCATCGGCACAAGCGGATTTTCGTTATCATAAAGATGTGAAAGCTCTTTCAGCACCTTTTCAGCGGCTACAACATCTTCCTTTTTACGAGTGCCGAACATAGCGGCGCCTGTTTTCGCCGTAAAATATCCGTCAGTAAACCCGCTGCGGCTGAAAACGCTTTTAAGCGCAGTTTCGTCCTTTTCATTTATAGAGCCGTTGATTGCTCTTTTAACAGCAGTAACCGCCGCCGCAACATACTCAGGGCGTTTCATTCTGCCCTCTATCTTCAGACTTGTCACGCCGAGGGTTTCTATTTCTTTAAGATGCTCTATAAGGCTGAGGTCTTTAAGGCTTAAATCGCAGGCGGGAGTTTTATCCGCCGAAAAATTAAGCCTGCACGGCTGTGCGCAAAGCCCCCTGTTTCCGCTTCTGCCGCCAAGCATTGCGGATAAAAAACACTGCCCCGAAACGCTCATACAAAGCGCACCGTGAACAAAGATTTCAATTTCAGTATCTGTACCCCGTCTGATTTCTTCTGTTTCAGATGCACTCATTTCACGGGGAAGCACTACCCTTTTAAAGCCTGCGTCAGCCAATTCTTTTACGCCCGAGACAGTCATAACACTTGTCTGTGTTGAAGCGTGAAGCCTTGCCTGCGGATAGCACTGCCTTATCATCTGCGCAACGCCCAAATCCTGAACAATAAAGGCGTCAACGCCGAGTCGAACGGCATTTCCCACAAGCTCGTAAGCCGTTTCAATTTCATCGTCACGGCAGAGAGTATTTACAGTCATATAGACCTTAACTTCCCTTGCGTGGCAGTAATTTATTGCATTTTCAAGTTCTTTTTCATCAAAATTGCCGGCATTTCTGCGTGCGTTAAGCGCCTTACCACCAAGATAAACCGCATTTGCACCGCATCTTACGCCGGCAATCAGTGCCTCCTGCGAGCCTGCAGGAGCCAAAATTTCAAATTTCATATTATATTAAACACCCTTATATCAACCGTTGAGCTTTTCACGAAGATTTGATATTTCCCTGTTGAGTCTTTCGATTTCACGGCGGGCAACATCAACCTCCATACGGGCTCTTGCGCTGTCCTCAAGATAATCCTTTATCTGTGCACGAAGATTATCGGCAGACGCCGTTGCCTTTCTGTTTGAATCAGCCTGGTCAAGCGCAACAAGCACTGCGCACTGAATTGATGAAAGGCTTGGATTTGAGGCTGAAATATTCTTCATTTCGGAATCTATAAAATCGCCGAGCTCCTCAACATATTCGGGGCTGTCCTCCGTTAAAATTGAGTAAGTTGCTCCGCAAATTTTTATCTGAACCTTATTTCTCTGCATAACAATCACATCCGTTTATCTAATATAGACAATATTACATTATTAAGTATAACAAGATAATAAAATCTTGTCAATTATTAAAAGATTTGATATTATTACATCGTAAAATAATTTTGAAATATGCAGGTGAACAGCCATGGGAATTTTGCAAAAAGACAGCATTTTTATTTTGGAAACAAAAAATCTTCAGTATGCAATAAGCGCTGACGAAACAGGTGTATATCATCTTCACTGGGGTGACAAATGCAGAATTGAAGACTTTGAAATTCCGCATTACCATGAGGAAAACTCAAACCACCCTGCCCTTGATTTTGCAAAAACGGAATACATACCTTTCGGCTCAACAATGTACCGTGAATGCGCTCTTAAATGCGTATTTTCAGACGGATGCCGTGATACTGTGCTTAAATATCAGGATTACAAAATCAACGGCAACACACTTGAAATAGCCCTTTGCGACAAGCATTATCCGCTTGCCGTTACACTTGTTTACAAAATTTTTGAAAACAGCGATATTATTGAAAGATATACGATTATCAAAAACCTCGGCGAAAACTGCATTACGCTTGAAAAAGCCGTAAGCGCAGAGATAAATCTGCCCGAGACAAAGCCTTACACAATCATTAACTCAAACGGCTCTTGGGGCGCAGAATTCAGAATGACAAAGCAATCGCTTAAAGGCGGTGAGATTCGCTTTGAGAGCAGAAAAGGCACAACGGGGCATCACCATATGCCAGCACTGATAGCAGGCACCGACCCTCAGGAAGAATACGGAAAAATTTATTTTGCCGTTTTAGCTTTCAGCGGTAATTTCTGCGTTGAGGCTGAGAGAGATTTCACAGGCAGAACAAGAGCAATTTTGGGAATAAACAGCTTTGATTTTTCACACACGCTTCATTCGGGAGAGGAATTTGTTACACCATCCGTATATTGCGGAATTTCCGACGGTCTCGGGGATATGAGCAATATGCTGAACGAATTTGCCGTTTCAAATGTTTTGCCTAAAAATTTTGCAGACAAAGAACTCCCCGTTTTATATAACAGCTGGGAGGCTACGGGCTTTGATGTTAACGAAAAGCATCAGCTTGAACTTGCGAAAAAGGCGGCGGAAATCGGCTGTGAACTTTTCGTTATGGATGACGGCTGGTTTTCAAGCAGAAACAACGACCAATCGGGTCTCGGCGACTGGGACATAAACACACAAAAATTCCCTGAGGGTCTTACTCCGCTAATCGAGGGTGTAAACGCTCTGGGAATGGATTTCGGGCTTTGGTTTGAGCCTGAAATGGTTAACCCGAAATCACGCCTTTATGAAGAACACCCCGAATGGGCATACCACTATGACGCAAGAACTCCGAACCTGCTGCGTAATCAGATTGTGCTCAACATGACAAAGCCAGAGGTTCAGGAATATGTTTTCGGCTTTATGGACAGTATGCTGAGCGAGAACAACATAAAATACATTAAATGGGATATGAACAGACCTTTTTCTGAAATAGGCGCTGAAAATCTTGAAAACCAAAAAGAACTTTGGGTGCGCCACAGCGAGGGCGTTTTTGCAGTACTTGACAGGCTTAGAAAAAAACACCCATCCGTTCAGTTTGAAGCGTGCGCAAGCGGCGGCGGAAGAACTGATTTAGGCGCTCTTTCACATTACGATATGGTGTGGCCGTCAGACAACACGGACCCCGTTGACAGGCTTGATATTCAAAGAGGATACAGCCTCATTTACCCTATAAAATGTATGCGCGCGTGGGTTACACAGACAAACGATAACACACGCCCGACTTCTCTGCAATTCCGTTTGGCAGTTTCAATGCAGGGTTCCTTATCAATAGGCTCAAATCTTGGCGAATACAGCGAAAAAGAGCTTGAAATCTGCAAAAAATACATTTCCCTGTATAAAGAGATCAGAAATACAGTACAATTCGGAAACCTTTACCGCATAATGAATTATGAGGACGATGGAATTTATCTCAACGGATATGTAAACAAAGACAAATCGCAGGCTGTTTATTTTGCCTGCACGGGTGCAAATTCGTTTTTTGCAGATAAATTTGTTACGCTTCGTTTCAGAGGTCTTGACGAAAATGCCGTTTACCGTGCAAAATCAGAGTACAGAGAATATGAAAAGAGCGGCGCATATTTTATGAGCAAGGGTCTTGACATAAAATACGAAAAACCGCTTGAAGCCGAAATATTTGTGCTCAAAAAAATCAAATAACATAAAAAATGCCCGAGGCATAACAGCCTCGGGCGTTTATCATTTTACGATTAATATTTTTTAAGCTTATCCTCATCAAAGTTTTCAAGGAAATCATCATATGTGCCCTTGAAGTCTGTGATTGAACCATCTGAAATATCAATAATTCTGTCTGCGATAGTCTGAATAAACTGATGGTCGTGAGAAGTGAAAAGCACTGTTTCAGGGTATCTTATAAGTCCGTTGTTAAGCGCCGTGATAGATTCAAGGTCAAGGTGGTTGGTAGGCTCGTCAAGCACAAGCACATTTGCGCCGCTGAGCATCATTTTGCAGAGCATACATCTAACTCTCTCGCCACCTGAAAGAACGGTTGCTTTTTTGAGCGCCTCATCACCGCTGAAAAGCATTCTGCCGAGCCAGCCTCTTATATCAGCCTCAAGCGTCTGAGTTGTATACTGACGAAGCCAGTCAACGAGAGAGAGGTCAACGCCGTCAAAATAACTGCTGTTGTCGCTTGGGAAATAGCTTTGAGAAGTGGTAACGCCCCATTTGAATTCGCCCTCATCAGGCTCCATCTCACCCATAATGATTCTGAAAAGAGTTGTTTTAGCAACAGCGTCTGAGCCAACAAAAGCAACCTTTTCTCTGGGATGAATTACAAAAGAAACATCGTCAAGCACTTTTCTGTCGCCAATTGTTTTTGAGATATGGTCTACACGAAGAAGGTCGTTTCCGCATTCCCTGTCGGGTTTGAAATCAACATACGGAAAACGGCGTGAAGAAACGGGCATTTCAAACATTTCAAGAGCGTCAAGCTGTTTTTTACGGCTTGTAGCCTGCTTGGATTTTGAAGCGTTTGCCGAGAAACGCTGAATGAAATCCTGAAGTTCCTTGATTTTCTGCTCGTTTTTCTTGTTTTGGTCTCTCATCTGACGCTGTCTCATCTGAGTATACTCGTACCAGAAATCATAGTTTCCTGCGTACATCTGAATTTTACCGAAATCAACATCGCAGATATGAGTACAAACTTTATTGAGGAAATGTCTGTCATGAGATACAACGATAACTGTGTTTTCAAAATCGAGCAGGAAGTTTTCGAGCCAGCGAATAGCAGACAAATCAAGATGGTTTGTAGGCTCGTCGAGCAAAAGGATATCGGGATTGCCGAAAAGCGCTTTTGCGAGCAACACCTTAACCTTTAAATCTGAGGGAAGCTCTGCCATTTTGAGATAGTGATATTCGTCAGTAACACCGAGTTTATTGAGCATAAATTCAGCGTCGCTCTCAGCATTCCAGCCGTCAAGGTCTGCAAATTCAGCCTCAAGTTCGCCTGCTCTAATGCCGTCTTCTTCTGAAAAATCGGGTTTTGCGTAAAGAGCGTCTTTTTCTTCCATTATCTCGATAAGTCTGGGATTGCCCATAAGAACGGTGCGGACAACCTCATACTCGTCATATTTAAAGTGGTCCTGTTCAAGAACAGAAAGCCTTTCGCCGGGGGTAATAGCTACCTCGCCCTTTTGAGGCTCAAGCTCGCCGCTCAAAACCTTGAGAAAAGTTGATTTGCCTGCGCCGTTTGCGCCGATAATTCCGTAGCAGTTGCCTGCTGAAAAAACAACATTAACTCTTTCAAACAGCGCTCTGCCGCCGAACTGAACAGTAACATTATTTGCCTGAATCATAGCTAATCCTCCAAAATATTATAAGCCGCTGAAAAAGCGTGCAATTTCCATTTTGACCTGCTATATTTTACTACACTTATTATATAAAAACAAGTACTAATTATTTATAAATTAGGTTGATTTTAAGCATTGCCGATTGTATAATACTTATAATAATAATTTATTAGTAAGAGCTTTGCGAAAAAGCTCAATTTTTGACAGAAGGTTGATTGATTATGGTTAAAATATCTCCCTCAATGCTCGCCTGCGATTTTGCAAATATTGAAAGCGAGCTTAAAAAATGTGAAAGCGCGGATTTAATTCACCTTGATGTAATGGACGGCCATTTCGTTCCCAACATAACGATAGGCGCGCCCGTTATCAAAGCTATGAATGCCGTTTGCGACATTGATTTTGATGTGCACCTTATGATTTCAGAGCCGCTGAAATACATTGAGGATTTTGCCGACGCCGGAGCGGATATTATAACCTTTCATGTTGAGTGCGACAGCGATATAAACGAAACGGTAAACGAAATAATCCACTGCGGCTGTAAAGCAGGCCTTGCAGTAAAACCCGCAACACCTATTGAAGCTGTTTATCCGTATATAGACAGACTTTCAATGGTGCTTGTAATGACTGTTGAACCAGGCTTCGGCGGTCAGAGCTTTATGGAAGATATGATGCCGAAAATTGAAAAGCTTCGCAAAGATTTTCCACATATTGACATTCAGGTTGACGGCGGCATAAACCCCGAAACAATAAAGACCTGCTCAAAAGCAGGCGCAAATGTTTTTGTTGCGGGCAGCGCCGTATTCAAAAGCGAAAACCCGAAAGAAACAATAATTCAGCTTAAAGAAAACGCAAAAAGTGTGGGATAAAAAATGAAGAAAAAGCGCTTTTATAAAAATATAAAGCGCAACCAGAAATGGACAGAAGAGGAAAAGGGATACCCCGTAGAATTTGCGGATAAATACGCAACTGACGAGGGCATATATTCGGACAAATATGATTATATGCGCCCCAAAACCAAGAAAAAGCGCCGCAACAAGATAAAGGCGCGCAAGGTACTTAAAGGCATCGGAATTGCAGTGCTTTGTTACGCTGTTATTTCCGTAGGCTACACATTTATGGGCGTTTATATGGACAGAAATGCCATGCCCGTAAACTATGAAGATGTTAAGCCCGAGTCAGAAAGTCTGTTCAACGAAGTTGCGCTCGATTTAAACGGCGAATTTACACAGAGCATTTCCCTTGACGGCTCTGTTATGCTTGATTCCGTTACATCAGACCTGCTTTCAAGCGGCTGCAACAGCGTTATGTTTGACATAAAGAGAAGCGACGGCTCAATAGGCTACAAAAGTTCTATTGCAACTGTTGACACATACGGCGCAGTAGCGTTCCCTGCAACGGATTTGAGAGGTTCCGTTGCCAAGCTTGCCGAGCAGGACATTCTTGCAGTTGCAAGGGTTTACTGTTATCTTGACAATCTTACTCCCGAGAAAGACCATTCTGCGGCGATTCTCAACAGCAACTCCGTTCCATATACGGACAAAAAAGGAAACGCCTATCTCAACCCCGACTCTGAAATAGCATATAAATATATAAAAGATATTATTGCCGAAGCGATGGATATGGGAATTACCGTATTTGTGCTTGACGGCACTGATTTGCCTGAAAACATCGCGGACAAATATAACGACGGGTTTGACTATTTAGCACAAAGGCTCTATTCCGATTTGGGCACAGACATAAAACTGCTTGAAGCTGTTGACTTTGAATTAACCAACGATATGCTGGGTATCGAGCAGGAAGATGAAGAAGAAACAACCGAAAGTTCGAGAGAAACGGACAGCGAAGATACTGAAAGCAGTGAGAAAGAAACCACTGAGCCTAAAGTAAACATTACCGAACTTTTGCCGGGAGATATGAACAACAACAAAGTTTACTGTATAACAGTTGAGTCAGACGCGGACACAACGCAGATAAGAAGAATTTTGGAGGAAGGCGGAGTTAAATCATTTATTCTCTGCCGTGAATGATATGAAAAAAATAATCGGCATTATTTTGTGCATACTTATTACAGCTTCAGGGTTTTCAGCATATGCGGCAGAAGCGCCTATTCAAAACGCCCCTTACCTTGAGGATGTATCTTTCGTAAACGCAGAGATAGACGGCGGTTTCAAACAGGGAGAAACATTTTTCACCCTTACTCTTGACGACCCCAAGGAAAGCGCAGTTTTAGGAAAATACTCAATAAACGGAAACTGCAAAATGTTTGTAAATTACACTTATGACGATTCCAACCACCAAACAGGTATGGTAATTACGCTCAATTTTGCAAGCGGCAGTATTATATACACTTTCCTCTATTCAAATGCAGAAAATTATTCTGTTTCAAATAACGCAAATCTTCAGTCTTTAAACTGTGAATACGGAGAAGTTCAGCCAGGTATTAATTCGGGCGACACTGCGTATAAGCTTTATATACCGAGCGACCTTACAGAGCTTGTTATAACGCCTGTAACTCAGGACATTAACGCTTACGCCGCTCCGATTACAATAACCTTGCGCGAGGGTCAGGAAACAGAAATACCCATTACTGTTACAGCTTCCGATTCAAGCACAAAGAAATATATTTTTAAAATCAAAAGAGTAAACAAAACCGTTGCAGAGGTTCAAAAAGAAATGGAAAGTTCTGACTACGAATCTTTCGTTGAGGGCGAACTTTTCTATCAAAAGCCTGTTTTTATAATTTCAGCAGGCGCCGTTGCAGGCGGAATATTAGTAATTGCCGTTTTATATGTAATAATAAAACGCATTGCTGTTAATCCTTATGATGAGGAAGAAAAAGAATTTTACAAGACCACTGATTAAACAGCGCCCTTTAAGGGCGCATTATTCTGAAAGGATGTGAGCATATGGAAATGGAAGAAATGCTTGAACACATTGAAATGCTCCACACACAGCGCAATATAAGAGAACTTAAAAGTTTTCTGAACGATATTAACCCCGCCGATATTGCACAGCTGTTGGAACAGATAAACGACGAGCGAACGCGAGTCTTTCTTTTCAGAATGCTGACAAAAGAAAACGCCGCCGAAACATTCGTTGAATTTGACGGCGACACTCAGGAAAACTTAATCAGTTCTTTTTCCGATACAGAGCTTAAAGAGGTATTGGACGAGCTTTATGTTGACGATGCGGCTGACATTATTGAAGAAATGCCCGCTTCTGTTGTAAAGCGAATTCTTAAAAACACAGACCCCGAAACAAGAGAAGCGATAAACTCAATTCTCAAATATCCTGAGGATTCGGCAGGCTCCATTATGACGCCCGAATTCGTTGACCTTAAAAGGGATATGACGGTTGAAGACGCTTTCAAGAGAATAAGAAGAACAGGTGTGGACAAAGAGACAATTTACACCTGCTATGTTACAGATGAATCAAGGCATCTGTTAGGCGTTACAACTGTAAAAGAGCTTTTGCTTCACGATTACGAGGACGAAATTGAGGAACTTATGGAGAAAAATGTCATCTCCGTAAACACTCTTGACGACCAGGAAAAAGCGTCCACTCTGCTTTCAAAGTATGACTTTCTTGCACTCCCAGTAGTAGATATGGAAAACCGCCTTGTAGGTATCATCACAGTCGATGACGCTATGGATGTACTTCAGGAAGAAAACACCGAAGACATTCAGAAAATGGCGGCTATCGTGCCCACGGACACGCCTTATCTTAAAACAGGTGTTTTTGAAACATTCAAGAAAAGAATTCCGTGGCTTTTGCTGTTAATGGTATCAGCTACCATAACGAGCCAGATTTTGACTACATTTGAAAGCAAACTTGCTTCAGTTACCGTTCTTATTGCTTTTATCCCAATGCTTATGGACACGGGCGGTAATTCGGGCGGTCAGTCAAGCGTTACAATTATCCGTGCGCTGTCACTTGGCGAAATATCACTTAAAGATATATTTAAGATTATATGGAAAGAGATACGAGTAGGCGTTGTCTGCGGCGTAACTCTCGGAGTTGTATGCTTTGTAAAACTGATGCTGTTTGACAGATTCATTCTCGGAAACTCCGAAATAACCATTATTGTTGCGCTTGTAATATGCTTTACAATATTAATTGAAATAATTTTCGCCAAAATCATAGGCTGTACGCTTCCCATTCTTGCAAAGAAGTGCGGATTTGACCCTGCGGTTATGGCAAGCCCGTTTATAACAACTATCGTTGACGCTGTATCACTGCTTATTTATATTGCATTTGCATCTGTTATGCTTGGAATATGATTTGAGCAAACGGTATAAAAAGAGGAACTGAATATGGACGAACCGAATAAAGACAAACAAAAGAAAATTAAGATAGCTGTGTCAGTATGTGCTGCAGTTGTTATTTGCGTTTTAATATGCGTGTTTGCCTTTGAAAAAGCCAGCACCCATTCACAGCAAAATGTTTCAGACATAAGCACATCACAAACACAGACTTCACAAACCACACAGACAACTCAAACCACTCAGACGACGCAAACCACACAGACCACGCAAACAACTGCACCGACAACACAGACAACCACCGAAAGCGCTGAGTTTGACAGCGAAGATGTGCTGTATACAACGGATGAATGGACTACAATCAGAAAATCGGCAAGTTCCGATTCCAAAAGTCTCGGCAAGGTTGGCAGAAACACATATCTTCCTGTTGTTTCACAAAAAGGCAGTTGGGTAGAGGTTGTTTACAAGTCCACTACAGGTTATGTGAAAGCGTCTCAGCTGACAGACAAAACGCCTAAAATAAAATATTCATCACCCTATCTCATAAAGGTAAACAGAACTCAAAACATTGTTATAGTTTATGAAAAAGATTCAAACGGTAAGTACACCGTTGCAAAAAAAGCGATGGTTTGCTCGGTAGGCACGGGCAACAACACACCGAGAGGTATCTTTTACACCAGCGACAGATATAACTGGCGGCTTCTTGAGGGCAATGTTTACGGGCAGTACGCCACAAGAATAACGGCGCACATACTGTTTCATTCCGTACCGTATTATACACAGGACAAATCAGACCTTGAATATGACGAATACAACAAGCTGGGCGAGGCGGCTTCACTTGGCTGTGTAAGGCTCAGCGCTGAAGATTCAAAATGGATAAAGGACAACTGTCCGTCTGGCACAACAGTTATAATTTATGACAGCGATGAGAAAGAACCACTTGATAAACCCACACCGATAAGAATTGACACGGATGACTCACGAAGAGGTTGGGACCCCACAGACCCCGATAAAAACAATCCGTGGAATAATTAAAACTCAATATATAAAAAGGCTGAACGCAAATGCGTTCAGCCTTTTTTGTCTTATTTCAATCAATATGTAATGCAGTCGGTGGTTATATAATTTACCCCGAGATTTGAAAGGCGTGTTACAGCTTCAGGCTCATTTACAGTCCAAGCGCCCACTGACATTCCCGTGTTTACGCACTTCATAATCATTTCATCAGTATTTTCTTCTTTTGCATAATTGAAGTCTATACCGCAGTCTCCGCCTATTGAAAGAGCGTTTTCTATTTCCTCCTCAGTAATTTTCTGAACGAGATACCAGCAGGGAGCGTCTGTAACGGCTCTCATTGCCTTTAAATTCTCAAGGTGGAAAGAAATGAATACAGGGTTTAAATCGCTGTATTCGCCGAGTATTTCAATGATTTCGCCATAATTTTCTGTATTGTTTGCACTTTTAAGCTCAATTACGGGCACCATTGAATATTCGCTGCAAATATCGAGATATTCTTCTAATGTGCACATTTTAAGATTCGGATAATCAGCCACATTAGAACCATTGTCAACAGTTTCATTCATAAGCTCTGAATATGTCTTATTCTCTATTGTGCTCATGCCGTCCGTCATTCTGTAAGTGTTGAAATCGTGATGAACAACCCACACACCGTCGGATGTTCTGTAAAGGTCACATTCTGCACCGTAAAAGCCTGCTTCGCCTGCCTCCTCAAAAGCAGGAACGGTATTTTCGGGAGCAACTGCTCTGAAACCTCTGTGGGCTACAAGCTCCACATCTGCATCAGTCTGATAAACGGTATATTCGGGGGTTTTGCAATACCAATTAAGAGCGGCAACGCCTGCGCAAACTACGATTACAAGGAGCGCGGCGATTACTGAAGCAACAATAATTATTATCTTCTTTTTCTTGCTCATTTTCTTTTTAGCAGAATTATCATTCATCTTCATTCTCCTCATTTATTTCACAATATTTCTCTTGCCGAGTTTCATCGGTATTTTGTTTATTAGGAAATTCTATTCTTCTTTCCGTATCTACAACGAACTTTCCGTTTGCCCATTCGCCCTTAACGCCCTGAGCGGACATTCCGAGCTGATAGTGAAGCTGTGCAATTCCGAAATCAATGCTTTTGTCTGAATACGGCTCATCAACATAGGCGGACATAACGCCGTTTTCGTATTTGAATTTGACAGGTCGTCTGTTTACTGCGCTTGGCGCTTTTTCAACCTGCTTCATTGCAAAAACAATTTCATCGGGCAGTTTTTCGTCACACACCTCAAACATCTTCTGATAGGGTTTGCAGTTTTTATGAGTTGCTTTATACATCATTTTCTCTTTAAAGCTTTTGCTCTGCCCTACTTTACCTAGCGCTATTACGCAATAAAGCCTAATTCCTTTAGGCAAATCAAGTTTTTCAAGCACCTTGTTTTCATTAAATGTGCCAACCCAGCAGGTGCCTATTGAGTGATATGCGCACTGCAAAACGATTGTTTCGCCGTAATATCCGCACGCCTCTCTTGCGGGTATTGTATCGGGTCCGCAAACGGCAATCATACTCGTCATTCCGGAATGAATATTAAAAGCAAAACGGGCATCGTCAAAAAACACAAAATTTAAATTTGCTTTTTTATTTACATAATCAATCATATCCCTGATAACCTGTTTTGTATCGTCATCGAGAAATGAATTTTTAAATGTTCTGCGAGAACAGCGAACATCTATCGCTTTGAGATATTCTTCATTTGTCATAAAACTTATTCACCCCAGTTATCTATAACCGAAATAAGGCGGTCATATTCTTTCGTAGTAATATTGTCGGGAGACAGCGTAAGCGCCCTTTTCATTGTAAATGTTGAATTAACCGTCCACACCGAAAGCTTATATCCGTTTTCGTGCAAAACGGTGGAAAGCGTTGAACTTGCGTATTTATAATTGCAGTTTACGCCTACAGCCCCCGTCTCCTCAAGCAAATCGATAATCTTTTGCTGATAATCTGCGCTGAATATTTTAATTCTGGACGGCTGACAGTTTAGATAATATTCCATATCCCTGCACGAAGACGCCTTGAGCGCTTTTATATTTAATTGGTCAATTCCCGTAAGAAACGCCCTGCCCATAAGATTAAATTCGATAAGCATATCGTGAAGCGCATTGAGTGTGCTTGTGTCTTTAATATCAAGATTAATCAGGCAATCGTCTTCTTTAATAATATCAAACGCCTCTGAAAGGAGAACACCCTCGTTATTTGTAACAACAATATCGTGATTCATAACAAGAGTGCCGTCAGGTCTCTGGCGCACATCAATTTCAAGAATTTCAACATTGTTGTTAACTGCCGCTATTACAGATTCAATGGAGTTTTCCTCCGTACCGAAAGCGCCTGTATGTGCAGTAATCGTGAAACCATCCACAAATTTCAGCGTCCTTTCCTCATAGTTTTTAGTAACGGCATATGTTGCAACAGAAATAACAATAGCAACCGAAATAATAAAAGAAATAGCCTGATACGCAAAATGCCGTGCCCATGTGGGAGTCATATTTCTTTTTAAAAATCTCTTGAACTTTTTCCATCGAGAAACTTTTTCTGCCATCTAAAAACCTCAATTCAAAAAAAGGCATTAAACGAAACCGTTTAACGCCTCTTTCTTCGAAAAAATCAATCCTGTCTGCTGCCTGAATAGTTAGGAGCTTCCTTGGTAATATAAACATCGTGCGGATGACTTTCAACAAGACCGGCGCCTGTGATTTTTATAAATCTAGCGTTTGTGCGCAGCTCCTCAATGTTGTGACAGCCGACATAACCCATACCTGAACGAAGACCGCCCATCATCTGGAATACGGTATCGCCTACTGCTCCCTTGTAAGGTACACGACCTTCTACGCCTTCGGGAACGAATTTCTTTGTTCCGTTCTGGAAGTAACGATCTGCCGAACCTTTGTTCATTGCGCCGAGTGAGCCCATACCTCTGTAAACCTTGAACTGACGGCCCTGATAGATTTCTGTTTCGCCGGGTGCTTCGTCACAGCCTGCTACAAGCGAACCTACCATAACAACGCTGCCGCCTGCTGCGATAGCCTTAACGATTTCACCGCTGTATTTGATACCGCCGTCAGCGATAATCGGAATACCGTATTTATTTGCCATTTCAGCTGAATCATAAATAGCAGTAATCTGAGGAACACCGATACCTGCAACAACACGGGTTGTACAGATAGAACCGGGGCCTATACCAACCTTAACTGCATCTGCGCCTGCTTTGATAAGCGCTTCAGTTGCTTCTGCTGTTGCAACATTACCTGCGATAAGAGAAATATCGGGGAATGCGTTTTTAACTGTGTCAACAGCTTTTATAATATTCTTAGAATGTCCGTGAGCTGAGTCGAGAACGAATGCGTCTACCTGAGCGTCTGCAAGAGCCTTTGCGCGAACAAGCATATCCTGTGTTACGCCGAGAGCGGCAGCACAGAGAAGTCTGTCTTTTGAATCACGGGCTGTGTTGGGATATTTAACGCTCTTTTCAATATCTTTGATAGTTACAAGACCTGTAAGTTTTCCGTTTGAGTCAACGAGGGGAAGCTTTTCAACTTTTGAAGCCATAAGAACTTTTTTAGCCTCTTCAAGAGTTGTACCTGCCATAGCGGTTACAAGCTTCTCTTTAGGAGTCATAACGCTTGAGATTTTAACAGTATAATCAGTCATAAATCTCATATCTCTGTTTGTAAGAATACCAACAAGTGTACCGTCATCCTCACAGATTGGAACGCCGCTTATCTTATACTTGCGCATAAGATTTTCCGCATCTTGAGCAGTATGGTTGGGTGAAAGGAAAAACGGATTTGTGATAACGCCGTTTTCAGATCTCTTTACCTTGTCAACCTCAGTTGCCTGGTCTTCAATAGTCATATTTTTGTGAATTACGCCGATTCCGCCTTCTCTTGCGATTGCAATTGCCATATTGGATTCCGTTACAGTATCCATTGCGGAGGTCATAAGCGGAATATTAAGCTTGATATTCTTTGTAAGATGGGTTGAAAGGTCAACCTCGTTGGGAAGAACATCGCTTTCCGCCGGAATAAGAAGAACATCGTCGAAGGTGAGACCTTCTTTAACAAATTTTGCGCCGTATTCGTTCATATAAAATCCTCCTGTATCACTATAATAATATATTTAAATTATAATATCACAGTTTAACACATTTATTCAAGTGTTATTTTTTGAACAGCCTCAACTATTTTTTCAACTGTGCTGTCTACAGTGCTTTTGTCGCACTCTATAACGGCGTCAGCATATTTCTCATAAAGGGGCAAACGCTCATTATACATATCAATAAGTGTTTCACCTTTTTCAAGGGCAATTCCCCTTGTGCTGAGATTTTTTATTCGGCTTTTCATTTCCTCATAGCTTAAATGCAGATAGATGACAACACCCATTTTTTTAAGGTGTTCCATAGCTTTTTGGCTGTAAACCACACTGCCGCCGGTTGCAATAACGGTGCCCTTGATGTTGAGGGAAAGTATGGCCGCTTCCTCAGCCTTTTTGAACTCAGCCGTTCCTCTCTCGTCTATTATCTGCTGAAGTCTTTTGTTTTCAAGACTTTGAATGAGCAGATCTGTATCAAAAAAATTTTTCAAAAGAAGTTTTGCCGCAAGCACGCCGCAGGTTGACTTGCCTGAGCCCGGCATTCCTATTAAAATTATGTTTTCTTCGCTTATTTTTGCCGTTTTCATTTAGCAACTCCTGTTTTTTTGCATATTTCGCTCAATTTACATTCAGAGCATTTCGGCTTTCTTGCCGTGCACACATCACGCCCGAAAAGAACGATTCTGTGGCAAAAATCCGAGCCCTCCTCGGGCGGAATTATCTTTTTAAGAGCAAACTCAATCTTTTTCGGGTCTTTTTCTGCAACAAGACCTAAGCGGTTAGAAATTCTTATGCAATGTGTATCAACAACAATTGCTTCTTTGCCGTATACATCGCCAACAATTAAGTTTGCCGTTTTTCTGCCGACACCCGGCAGGGTTATAAGTTTTTCAATAGTATCAGGCACTTCATTATTGAATTCGGTTATTATTTTCTGCGCCATTTCAACAATGGACTGCGCCTTGCTTTTATAAAACCCGCAGGAATATATGAGCTTTTCAATATCCTCTACATTTGCAGCTGCAAAATCCGCAGGTGTTTTATATTTTTCAAAAAGAGCGGGAGTTACAAGGTTTACCCTTGCGTCAGTGCACTGCGCTGAAAGGCGCACAGCCACAAGAAGCTCAAACGGATTGCTGTAATTGAGCGAACAAATCGCCTCGGGATAAAGCTCCTTTAATATCTCCACAGCTTTGAGCGCTCTTTCTTTTTTAGTCATACAGAGCTCCCCTTTTCTGCTTATTTTTTGTATTTGTCCCAGTACGCCTTAAACGACTGCTCGTTTTTATTGTCGCCCGGCGTGTAATATTTCTTATTTTTGATTATGTCGGGCAGATACTGCTGTTTTACCCAATGATGCTCAAAATCGTGAGGATACTGATAAAACTGCCCTTTAACGACTGCGTCCTCCCCGTCAAAATGCTTGTTTTGAAGTGTTCTCGGTATAGGGCCGTAATTGCCGTTTTTTACATCGCTCATCGCCTGATTTACAGCCATATAAGCGGCGTTGCTTTTAGGCGACATTGCAACAAGCACAACTGCATCTGCAAGCGGTATTCTAGCCTCGGGCATACCGAGCATAAGAGCAGAATCCACCGCCGCCTTAACGATGGGAATAATCTGAGGGTAGGCAAGACCCACATCTTCGCAGGCGCACACAAGAAGCCTTCTGCACGCAGAGGGCAAATCGCCTGCTTCAAGCAGTCTTGAAAGATAATGAAGCGCCGCATCGGGGTCTGAACCTCTCATACTTTTTTGATACGCCGAAATAATATCGTAATGCTCATCGCCCTCACGGTCATATTTGACTGCGCTTTTCTGTGTGAGTTCGGCGGCAGTTTCAAGCGTTATAATCTTTTCGCCGTTTTCCGTTTTTGAAGCGAAGAAACAGTTTTCAATGCTGTTTAGCGCCTTACGGACATCTCCTCCGCATCCCCTTGCGATTTTCTCAAAAACGCCGTCCTGAGCAGAGGCTTTGAGCGAGTATTCATCAGCGAGAAAATCAAGCCCCCTGCTTATTGCAGGAATCATATCCTGCCACTCAACGCTTTTAAACTCAAAAACCGTTGAGCGTGAAAGCACGGCTGGATAGATATAAAAATACGGATTTTCCGTAGTGGAGGCAATGAGGGTTATTTTTCCGTTTTCTATGTATTCAAGCAGGCTTTGCTGCTGCCTTTTATTAAAATACTGAATTTCGTCAAGGTAGAGCAATACTCCGTTTGGAGTTTCAAAAGTATCAAGCTCTGCAACAATATTCTTTATATCCTGCGTTGAAGCATTTGTGCCGTTAAGCCTGCGCAAAGTGCGGTTTGTTTTATTAGCTATGATTGAAGCTACCGTTGTTTTACCCGTACCTGACGGGCCGTAAAAAATCAAATTCGGAATATTGCCGCTTTCAATCATATTGTAAAGAGGTTTTCCAGGCTCAAGCAAATGACGCTGGCCGACAACCTGAGATAACTCTGTGGGTCTTATTCTTGACGCAAGCGGATTATTCATTTGCTTCACCCTGCCTTTCTCGGCGCTGAGCCTCTTTTTTTGAAAATTCACAGCCACAGAAATTCTGGCGGTATAAATTATATTCAGCCGAAAGCTCTATTGAGCGTTTATAGCCCTCTTTCTTCTTGAAATCGGACGGAAGCCATTTTACGCCGTATTTCTCTTCAATCTCATAACCTATCTCATTAATTTTCTGAGAGTTTTTAAGCGGACTTATAGAAAGAGTGGTGCAGAAATAATCAAAGCCCCTTTCCTTTGCAAGCTGTGCCGTTTTTTCAAGTCTGAGGCGATAACATTTAAAGCAACGCTCGCCTCCCTCAGGCACATCTTCAAGACCCTTTGACATTTCGAGAAATTCATTGTAATCATATTCGCCGTCAATGATTGAAACTTTGTTTTCAAACGGCATTTCAGCCAAAAGTCTTTTTTCCTCCGAAAGTCGTTTTTCAAACTCACTTTCAGGAGAGATATTTGGGTTATAGTAAAACACCGTTATATCAAAATATTTATTGAGATATTCAAGGCAGGCGCTTGAACACGGAGCACAACACGCATGAATTAAAAGAGAGGGCAAAATATGCTCTCTCTTATTAATCTCAATAATTGATTCTGTTTTTTTGCTGTAATTTATTTTGTTCATTTTAATTTCGCTTTTAACTGTTTTAAAACATCATTTGCTGAGATAGTTTGTGGGGTTGATTTTTGTATTTCCCACTCTGATTTCAAAATGGCAGTGAGGACCTGTTGAATTGCCCGTTGAGCCTGATTTTGCTATCTGCTGACCCTTATATACCGAATCTCCGGGAGAAACAAGTATTTCTGAATTGTGCGCATAAAGCGTGAACACCTGCTTACCGTCAGCATCTGTGCCGTGGTAAATAAGAACATAATAGCCGTAACTGTAATTGAGCTTTTGAACGCCTGCAACAACGCCCCTTTGTGCCGCAACTACCTTTGAGCCCGTGGGACACGGGAAATCTATTCCGCCGTGATATGAGCCGTTACTGTAATTCGGGAAGCCTGCCGAAATTGTATAATGACCCGGCACGGGATATGTCATATTATAAACGCCGTCGGATTTATTATATACATCTGTTTCATTATAAATAACCGTAGGCTTTTCATCTCTGTCGCTCGTTGTTATTTCCGATACCTCATCGGGAGAAATAACGCCGTTAATAAGGTCTTGAATCTGCTGTTCAGCAAGCTCTGTAAGTTCCTTATCCTCATTTCTGAATTCAGTATACATACCTGTTTCGGCTGTAAGCTGTGCAAAAAGCTGGTCGCTTTCTGCCTTATCCTGAGCGAGAGTTATCTTTTTCGCCGCCATATCTTCCTGTGCGGCAGTTAACGAATCCTGCTTATGCTGCAGTTCAGTCTGCTGAGACATAAGAGTCATTTTAACATTGTCAAGCGAGGATTTCTTTGCATTCAAATCCTCTTCCTGCTGTAAAATTTCATCTGTTTGCGCTTGAATTTCCTGAAGCAACTCAGTATCGCTCTTTGAAACTGCCTTTACCATTTCGTATCTTGTAAGGAAACTTGAAATATCCGAACAAGTTAAAAGAGCGGTAAGAATATTAAAATTACCCGATATGTAAATGGCTCTCATACGAAGGCAGTAAGCCTCATATTTTGCCATAAATCTCTTATTCAAATCATCAAGAACTGTCTGGACCTTATCAACTTCACCCTGAAGCTTATCCGCCTCCTGCTGATTTGTATCAATACTTTCCTGAAGAACTTTTATATCCTCTTCATAATCTGTTATCTGAGTATCAAGCAAGGTAAGCTGTTCGTTTAAAATTCCTATTTTTTGGTCAAGAATATCAATATATTCCTGAGTGTTTTTTGACTGCTCTCCGAGCTGTAAAAGCTTTTCTTCGGAAGCTTTAAGGTCTGCATTGAGCATCTCCATAGTTTCCTCAAGCTTTTTCTGAGCTTCAAGCCTTTTTTCTTCTTCACTCTGAGTAGTAGTCTCAGTTGTATTTGTAGGCTTAGTTTCCGCCCCCGATGCGAAAACACCGCCTGAAGCAACAGGTGTTACGGCAATAATAACCGCCAAAACAAGTGCTGTTAACTTTAAACGCTTACCGTGTATCATGGCAAAGCACCCCTTAAAAATTTTTACGGGAGATAAATCGCAGGGTCTTTGCAGGCTGAATAGCTTGAATTTGGAGTACGCACTTCAAAATGACAATGCGGACCCGTTGAATTTCCCGTAGAGCCCGATTCGGCTATCTTCTGCCCTTTTTGAACATAAGTTCCGGCAGAAACAAGCCTTTCGGAGTTGTGGGCGTACAGTGTATAAACCGCGTCGCCCGATGAAGTTGTTTTATCGTGCATTATAACAATATATCTGCCGTAGCTTCTGTAAGTTCCGTCAGGATTTTTTAGGTCTGCGGAAATAATTACAGTTCCCGATTCAGCCGCCACAACATCAGAGCCCGTGGGGCAACTGAAATCCACTCCGCTGTGACCTGAGTATTCCCCAAATGCGCAGGTTATTTTAGTTTGGGAGGGGACGGGATATGTTAAGCTGATATATTTACTGCCCGTATCAGGCTTTGCGGTTGTCTGCTGAGAGTCATCCCCGCCGCCTTCGGTGGGCTTTTGAGTTGTTGTTTCGTCCTGATATTTGTCTGCGGCGTCTTCAATAGCGGCGTCAATCTCCGCCATAGCCGCTTTATCATCTATCAAAAATTCCGTATAATTTCCCGTTTCTTCATTGAGCGAAAGCAAAAGCGAATTTGCCTCTGAGCGTTCTTTATCAAGCTCTGTTTTTTTATCTGCAAGCTCGTTTTGCTTTTCCTCAAGCTCGGGAAGCGCTTTTTCAAGAGCCGTCTGTGTATTTTTCAGATTTATCTGCGACTGCTCAAGTTCCTGCTGTTCCTTGGAAATGTTTTCCTTTGAAAGCTGAATGTTCTCTATCTCGCTGTCGATTTGAGAGAGAAGTTTTGCATCCATTTCGGAAATGCGCTTTATCATTTCAAGGCGTGTTAAAAGCTGGGAAATATCCTGGCTTGTAATGAGAAAAACAATGATATTCGTTTCGCCGCTGATATACATTGCTCTCATTCTCTGAGCATATATATCGTAACTTTCGTTGAAATCTTCAACGGCCGTATCATAGTCCGCCTGAAGCGTTACAAGATTTTCTTTAGCCGTTGCTATTGATTTCTCATTTTCTGAATAAGTTTTTTTTAAAGTTTCTATCTGCTTTTTATCGTTCTCAACCTCACTGCTTACTAAATCATACTGCTCGTTGAGGTAAGATATTTTATTTGTCAGCGTATTTAAGTACTCCTGCGTATTGGAGGACTGCTCTCTCAGTTCGCTGAGTTTATTTTCAGTCTCCTTAATTCGTTGCTCCAAAGCTGCTTTTTCCTGCTGAGCAGTCATATCAGAACCTTGAGCAGTTATTATTTTAGACGGTTGAATTAAAAATACTGCTGAAAAAAGAAATAGTGAAGCCAATAAACCGCATACGCCTTTTTTTAGCATATTATCAAGTTTCATTGACTCCACATCCTATTATATATTATTAAATAAGTTATGTAAATATTATTTACAATGTTGTAAATATTATTTGCCTTTAAGAATATTAAATTTTAAATCATCAGCCAAGATAATTCATCGGATTTACTCTTGTACCGTTAAGTCTTACCTCAAAATGGAGGTGAGGACCTGTTGAGTTACCCGTTGAACCTGAATATGAAATGAGCTGACCCTTTGATACCTTGTCACCAACGCTTACGCAAAGTGAGCTGTTATGAGCATAGAGTGTTGAAAGACCGTTGCCGTGGTCAATAACAATATACTGGCCGTAGCTGTATGTAAGCCTTTTAGCAATAACAACAACACCTGAATCCGCCGCATGAACCGCAGTTCCTGTGGGACAAGGCCAGTCTACACCGCCGTGATAAGCGCCGCTGCTGTAATTGGGATAGCCTGCAGAAATAGTTCTGTAACTTGTGGGATATGCAAGCTGACCTGTTCCGGGGTTATAATTATCGCTTCCGGGGTTGTTTGCTCCTGAGCCATTCAAAGCCTGATTGATTTCGTTATCAATCTGCCTCATCTCTTCTTCGTTAGCTGAAATGGTTTCCTTAATCTCTGATTTTGTTGAATCAAGCGACTTAATTGCAGCATTACATTCAGCTACCTCAGCATCAAGTTCTTTTTTAGAAGCACTGTAATCATCAATAGAAGCCTGAAGCTCCTCTTTTCTTGTATCAAGCGTTTTCTTGTTTTCCTCAAGAGCAAGCTTGTTCTTTTCTATCTCGTGTTTTTTGTCCTGAATCTCCTGCATTTTCTTCATAAGAGAATCAAGAGTATCGCTGTCCTGCTCAGAAACGCATTTTACCATTTCTGCACGAGTGAGAACTGAGCCTATATCGCCGCTTTCAAGAAGAATTTCAAGGGTTGTAACATTGCCTGAGATATACATAGCTCTGAGGCGCTGGCAGTATTCATAGTAAATACCTTCAAACTCTTTTTCCTTAGCGTCTATCTCCTTTTGAGCCGCATCAATCTCTTTAACAGTTTGTTCTATATCAGCCTCAATTTTGTCGATTTCACTTTCAAGAGCTGATTTACTATCTTCAAGTGCATCAAGCTTATCTTTAAGAACATTAACCTTCTGCATAAGTACATTTGCATATGCTTCTTTATCTGCCTTTTGGCTTTCAAGCTGTTTAAGCTCTTTTTCAAGTTCCTTGTTCTCCTCTTCCATCTTGTCGATTTTATCATTTAAATCCGAAATGGATTCAGCATAAACTGAAACGGAAGAAGAAAGCATCATGAACACACTTAAAATTACACAAAAAACTTTTACTAAATTTTTAGATGCCACTTATCTCACTACCTTCCTTGTTAAGATATTTGCCCATTGAAATCAATGCGCCGCCTACACCCGTAATTATACCTATGCCGATAAAGATACCGAGCATGGGGAGTGCAAAATCAGCGAAATTAAGCGCCTCAAGCTGAAGCGAAGTGAGCAAATCGCCAAACTGCTTAACGGCAAATTCATAGAACGCCCACACAAGACCGAGCGATATAATACCGGAAATAATTCCCAAAATCATACCTTCAACAACAAACGGGAATCTTACAAAACTGTTTGTAGCACCAACCGATTTCATAATGCTAATTTCAAGTCTTCTTGAGTAAACCGTAAGCTTGATTGTGTTTGAAATAATAAATACGCTTATTGCAAGCAATACTGCAACAATAATTATGGAAATAACCTCAACGCCGTGGCGTATAGTAAGAAGCTTTTCTGCAAGGTCCTTATTTTCCCTGATTGTATCAATATGCTGAAGCTGTTTTATTTCATTTACCGTATCGTCAAAATAAGTTAAATCATCAACAGTAACCTTGTAAGCATCAGGAAGCGGAATATCCGAGCTTATTTCGGTAAAGAACTGAGCCTGAGCCTCTTCCATTGTTGAAAGCTGTTCTTCCCAAGCTGATTCTTTTGATACAAATTCAACTTCTTTTATGTTGTTCATATTTTTAAGAGAAGTACCCATAGCTTCAATGTCAGCGTCCGGAGTATCGTCCTCTATATAAACCATGATTACATTCTGCTCTTCCATTTTGCCGAGCAAAGATTCAATATTCAGAAAGATCATTGAAGCGCAGCCTATAAGAACAAGACAGCTCATAAGAACACAGATTGAGGCAATACTCATCATTCTGTTTGACCAGATATTTCTGAAGCCCTCTTTAAAGAGGTAATTTAAACTCGAACTTGTCATTATGCCTCACCCCCGTTTTCACCGTCTTCTGAATTATCGGAATCTCCGTCTTCAATGGAATCAAAAATATCTTCAATCTCATTTCCGAGTTTGACATTTTCATTGAAGAAATACATATCCGTTGCTTTCTGAGGCTCGTCCGATTCAAAGCGTGCGTGAGTGGGGTCGGGAGTATCCGAAACAACTTCGCCGTTTTTAATAACAATTACTCTGCGAGGAAACGCCTTAACAAGAGAATGCTCATGCGTTACCATGATAACCGTTGTGCCGTTATTGTTGATTTTAGTAAGCATTTCAACAATCTCGTGGCTCATTTCAGGGTCTACATTTCCCGTAGGCTCGTCCGCAACGATAAGCTTGGGGTTATTTACAAGCGCTCTTGCGAGTGAAACACGCTGCTGCTCACCGCCTGAAAGCTCATTCGGCATTGAGCGTGCCTTGTGGGAAAGACCTACAAGCTGGAGAATATAAGGCACTCTTTTTCTGATTTCCTTTTCCTTTGCGCCGATAACACGCATTGCAAACGCAACATTATCATAAACGCTCATTTTGGGTATCAAGCGGAAATCCTGAAAAACAATGCCCATAGTTCTTCTGTAATAAGGCACCTGTTTTTTCTTAATGGTATCAGAGGAATAATCGCCGACAACAACAACGCCGCTTGTGGGCTTTTCCTCGTGCATAATAAGCTTTAAAAATGTACTTTTACCTGCTCCGGAAGAACCTACAACAAAAACGAATTCCCCGTCCTCAACTTTTATATTTACATTGTTGAGAGCTTTTGTTCCGTTGCTTCCGTAAACTTTGGTAACATCACGAAATTCAATCACTATTTTTTACCTCTTAACTTAACATTCCGCAATAGCGGAAGAATAAAATTCTTTAAATTTTCTCTAATATATAATAAAACAAATCGAGATATAAATCAAGTTATATTTGTTGCTTTTTTGTAAATTATGTAACGCTTTTGTAAACACAAGAATTGATTTTCAAATGTATATGAAAAAATCCGGCAACACAATTATGTATTACCGGAATTTTAGCAGATATTACCGGAAATATTAAATTCCGGAATTTTTTAATATTTAATAGGACTTGATTCAAGGTACTTATTAACCATAAGAGCAACTTTGAAAACGATAGCGTCATCAAACTCTCTGAGGTCAAGGCCTGTAATCTTCTTGATTTTTTCAAGTCTGTAAACAAGTGTATTTCTATGAACGAAAAGCTTACGGCTTGTTTCGGAAACATTGAGGTTGTTTTCAAAGAACTTTTGAATAGTGAAAAGTGTTTCCTGGTCAAGTGATTCAATTGAACCCGTTTTGAAAACTTCCTTGAGATACATCTCGCAAAGAGTTGTGGGAAGCTGATAGATAAGTCTTGCAATACCGAGATTTTCATAGCTTGCTATCGGCTGTTCGGTATCAAATACTTTGCCAACCTCAAGAGAAACCTGAGCTTCCTTGAATGAGCGTGCAAGGTCTTTTACACCCGTAACACAAGTGCCTATGCCGACAACGGCGTTGCAGTAAAACTCTGTTGAAAGAGTATCGCAGATTGAACGGGCAAGCTTTTCAAGGTCTTTCATCTCAACATTCGGGCGCACTTCTTTAACAAGTGCAATATCCGTTTCGTTGACATTTATAACGAAATCCTTAGTTTTATCGGGGAAGAAATTCTGAATAACATCGTATACGGAAACATCGGTTTTATCGGGAACTCTGATAATGAAAACAACTCTTGTTGCGTCGTTATTAAAATGAAGTTCCCTGCTCTTGATATAAATATCGCCGGGAAGAATATTATCAAGAATAACATTCTTAACGAAATTTGAGCGATCAAACTTTTCATCATTATTCTGCTTAATCTGATTTAAGGCAACGGAAATAATATCAGCGTAACGCTTGCTCATATCGTCCGTACCCTCAACGCAAACGGCGTATTCGGGGTGAACCGAGCTACCGAACGCTTTATAAGTAAAGCCGTCAACACAAGTTTGAAGTCCGGCAAAAACACCAGCTGAAACAACGCCCTTGCGGATTTCGCCTATCTGGCCAAGCTCCGAGCAGGCAATTACGGTACCGCTTTCATCGACAACGCCGACATTACGGTCCATAGTATCTCTCATCTGATTCACAATGCCCTGAAATAATCTGTTAGGCAAAAGAATCCCTCCCTCTTAATATAACATAATACTGAACAGAATTTACCCTCTTTATAAAATGCAAATAAAATATTGCACAAAAGCGTTTCAATTCTCTTGTTCATATTATACAAGGCTCTTCATCATTTTGCAAGCTTTTTCCAACAATTTCTGTATTTTTTTGTTTAACTTGCATAAAGCAACAAAAATGCCGCCAAAAACCACAATATATAGTGGTTTGACGACATTTTAACACATATTTCATCGTTCTTTGATAAGGTTTAATTCTTCCTTTGAGAGGTAACGGCACTCCCCGGGGAGCAGATTTTCATCAAGTTCAAGCTTTCCCATTTTTATTCTTTTGAGTTCTACAACTTCAATTCCGAACACTGAGAACATTCTTTTTATCTGATGATACATTCCCTGAGATATAGTAACCCTTGCAGTTGTTCTGCTATCGTTTACGCTTTCAAGCAGTGCAGGAAGACAAACATCTTCCCCGATTACAACGCCCTTTGAAAACGCCGTTTCCACTTCGCTGTCAAACGGTTTGTCCAGTTCAGCTATATAAGTTTTGCTTATATGCTTTTTCGGGCTTAGAATATCGTGGGCAAATTTTCCGTCATCAGTTATGAGGATAAAACCCGTAGTATTCTTATCAAGCCTGCCTGCGGGAAAAAGATTTCTTCTTTTCATATTTTCAGGCAGAATATCAATAACTGTTTTTTCGTTTGTCTTTTTCCCGTCCGTTGACGAAATAACGCCCTTAGGCTTATTCATCATAATATACACAAATTCGCAAAAGACTATTTCGTTATTATCAACGGTTATCTTATCTTTTTGAGCATCCGCCTTTTCGGCAGGTGATTTCACGGTTTTTCCGTTTACACAAACCCTGCCGTGCTTTACGGCGTCCCTCGCTTCGCTTCTTGTTATAGAAAGCGACGAGGATATTATTTTATCTATTCTATCCATTTAAAAAATCCGTATAAAAGAGCTTTAAAGCGAGCGGCGGATAAATTACTGTTTTTGAAGTCCCTGCATAAAACCGTCCGAAACGGAAGTGGAGCAGACATCTCCGCCGATAAGTTTTCCCTCGCAGACAATAAGATTTGCAAAAATGCAATCTCTGTTTTCGTAGCCCTCGTAATTAGTAATGTTATATGTATATACAACGGCGCTCTGCCCCTTGTAATCCTCTAAATTAAAGCCCTGCGCTTTTTGAATTTCATTATATTGCTGATATGTATCGTTGAACTGCTGAGGAATAATAATTTCCTTTTCAGTACACTCGATATTAAATTCCCATCCGAGCGAAGTTAAATACTGTTCTCTTTCCTCGTTTGTGGCAACCGCAACGGAATTTGCCGCCTGTCTGCTGTCCTCCACATGGTTTGAAAAGAAAGTAATAGCTATAACAACAATGCCCGTAACAATAAGAATAAGCCCGAAAATAGTTTTCGGCTTAAGCCTTAAAGTAAACATTTTCATAATACCACCTCATAAAAAATCTTATGAGGCGGCAAACGAAAATATAATCACAAATTATAAAATATAATCTTTTATTTTATCAAGATAGGCAACATCGGCAAGAGCGTCTATTTTTACTCCGTTTTCAAGATATTCCTCAGAATAGACAACGCCGTTTTTTCTGATTTCAGAAAGAACAGAGCCGTCTGAAAACGGAACAAGAACAGTTACCCTGCGCCTTTTGTAAGGCAAAGCCGTTGAAATTTCCTCAAGGAGTTCGTCTATTCCGAGCCCTGTTTTTGCGCTTACGCACACGCTTCTGCCTATGAGCGGATAATCGAGAAGTTCGGGCACAAGGTCGCATTTGTTCATAACATTTATAACAGGCTTGCCGTCACATCCAAGCGAGGACAGCAAATCGTTTGTAACCTTAATATGCTCGTTACATTCAGGGCTTGAAGCATCGCACACATTCAAAATAACATCTGCCCATAGCGCCTCTTCAAGAGTTGAGCGGAAAGCGTCCACAAGCTGATGAGGAAGTCTGCGCACAAGTCCTACCGTATCAATAAGCATAATTTCTCTGCCGTCAGTCAGGGTGAGTTTTCTTGCAGTTGGGTCAAGGGTTGCAAACAGCTTGTTTTCCTCAAGCACACCTGCGCTTGTAAGCCTGTTCATAAGCGTTGATTTGCCGACATTTGTATATCCTACAATCGCAACAGCCTCAACGCCGTTTTTCTGCCGTCTGCGGTGCATTGCAAGACGGCGGCGTTCTATTTTATCAAGACTTTCGTTAAGACACTGAATCCTGCGCCTGATATGGCGTTTATCTGTTTCAAGTTTTGTTTCGCCTGGGCCTCTTGTTCCTATTCCGCCTCCGAGCCTTGAAAGACTTGTGCCTTTTCCCGTAAGGCGGGGAAGCGAATATTTAAGCTGAGCCAGCTCAACCTGAATTTTACCCTCTGCCGAGCGTGCCCTTTTAGCGAATATATCAAGAATCAGCGTTGTTCTGTCAATTACTCTGACGCCTGTGCTGTCCTCAATATTTCTCACCTGAACGGGTGAAAGCTCGCCGTCGGCAATAATTAAATCAACATCGTTAGAGCCGCAGAAATCGCTTATTTCACGCAGTCTGCCTGCTCCTACATATGACGAAGCGGTGGGTGCTTCTCTTTTTTGTATCATACAGGCGAGCACTCGTGCGCCTGCCGTTGAGGCAAGCTCCTCAAGCTCTGCGGCAGACACCTCGGCGTCAAATTCGCCCGTATCAACGGAAATCAGAAGTGCTTTTTCCTCTTCGTCGCCACTACTTATATTTGTAAATTTTGTTTCTGACATTTATATCAATTAATCCTCATTACTGTCCACAATCGCCTGAAGCACTTTGTTAGCCATAGGACCTGCTGTTTTAGAGCCTGAATTTCCCTTTTCAGCAACTACAACGAATGCATAGGGATTTTCCTCATCATCCATAAAGCCAACAAACCAAGCGGTGTTGTGGGCGTCCACTTCATCTATCTGAGCAGTTCCCGACTTAGCGCAAAGGTTGAGACCCTTATATTTGCTGTCTCCGTACTGCTTTTTTACATTGTTTCTCATTAAGGTTTTCATCTGAGACGCAACATCTGTGCTGAGAATCTGAGTTTCATTCAAATCAAGATTAAGCGTGAATGATTCGCCTGATTTATTTTCAAATCTGTCTACAATATTGAACGAAACAGCCGTGCCGTCATTTGCAATTGCGCACATAAGACGAAGCATTGCGGCGGGGCAAACAAGGGTATCGCCCTGTCCGATACCCGTCCAGCCTACATATGCGTCAGCGTCGCCCTCTTCAAGGAAAAATCTTCCCTCTGCAGAATGTATTTCACCGCTTATTGAAACAGATGAAGTTAAACCGATACTCTCAACCGTCTGTGCAAGTTTTTCGGGGCCGAGTTCAATCGCAATCTGACCGAAAGTTGAGTTACAGCTTTTTGCGAGCGCATTTTCAAAATTAATTTTGCCGTGGGTGGCGTTACAGATGATTTCATCTTCTTTAATACCGTCAACATCATAAACGCCTTCGCATTTCCATGTTCTGTCATAAATGCTGCTACCCATATTTTGAAGAGCACATATTGCAGTTACAACCTTAAAAGTTGAGCCTGGAGTATAAAGGCCTGTCAAAAATCTGTTTATATACACACCCTCATACTTATCGCTGCTCTCAAGATTTGACGGCACATTGTCAACATCATAACTCGGGGTTGATACCATACAAACAATATCGCCAGTTTTATAGTTTACAACGGCGATTGTACCCTTTTTATCGCCGAGCGCTTCATACGCAACCTTATTAATCTCACTGTCAATAGTTAAAACGAGGTCGTTTCCGCCGCCGTTTTTCTTAATCTCGTAAACGCCGTTGAGAACATCGTAACCAACAAGCTGTGATTCAAAAGCAGACTGAACACCTGTTGAGATAAATCCTCTCGGGTCGCCTATAACATGAAGAGTTGAAAGCCTTGTATCTTTATCATCGCTGTAAACTCTCTCGCCGTCCTCTGATTCAGATAAAACAACGCCGTTTTTATCTTTGATAGCGCCTGCGGCTATAAGCTGGCCGTCACTATAAACATGGCGGTTATAGGTTTTCATAACCCATTCGGAGCCGTCTGCAACAAGGCTGTATGAAAGGAAAACTATTCCGCCTATGAAAAGCACACAGAGAATCCAGAGAAAAATGCCTCTTTTTGTTATTGTTTTCATTTCTTCCTTGCACCTCCCAGATAATTATAGGTGCGCACATCGGACGCCTTTATATATGCAAGAACAGCCCAACAGCAAATCATTGATGAACCGCCCTGGCTTACAAACGGAAGCGTAACGCCCGTGAGAGGCAGAACATCCGTAATACCGAAAATATTGAGCGCCGTCTGGAAAAGGAGCATACCTGCGCCTGCAACTGCGGCGATTGAATAAAATGTGGAGCGTGCCGCTATTGAATTTACGAGTGCCGACACGGCGATTGCCGCAAATGAAAGCACAAGAATAACGGCGAAAATGAATCCCCATTCCTCGCAGATAACGCCGAAAATAAGGTCTGTTGTAGAAGCGTAAACATTTCTTGTGTTTCCGTTTCCTATTCCGAGACCGAGCAGACCGCCCGATGCTAAACCAACAAGCGTTCTTGTCTGCTGATAGCCGCTTGTATTGTAATAATCAGCCTCCCAAACATGCCTGTAAACGGCAAAACGCTTTGTTACATAAGACTTATATTTGAGCACGATTCCTGCACCGAGAACCGCTGAAGCGACAGCGAGGATAATTGTTTTTATATCGCCCGAAGTCATAAAAGCAATTATAAGAAATGTTACAAAGAAAATGAGCGCCGTTCCGAAATCCTTAATCAATATAAGTGTTCCCACGCAGGCAACCGAAAAACCGATGTAAGCAAAAATATTTTTACTTGTCTGAATTTTTTCAAGCGTTGCCGCACCGACGAAAATAAACGCTATTTTTACAAATTCAGACGGCTGAAAAGTTATGCCGAAAATCTCTATCCAGTTTCTTGCGCCGTTTGTTGTTTTCGCAATTACAAGATTGACGAGCAAAAGCGCAAGCGCCGCAATGGCAACGGGAAGTCTTAGTTTCATACACAAATCAACATTGCCGAGCAAAAATACCAAAACGATATACGCAATAACGCCGGCAATAATCATAAGGCACTGTTTAAGCGCCGCGCCTGCGTCTATTGAACCGATAGTTGCTATGCCCGTTGAGCACAGGAAAAATGCAATAACTTCAAGTTCAAAATTTCTTCTGTGAAACGCCGTATAGAAAAATATAAGATATGCCCATTCAACAACAATTAGAATAAGCATTGCAGCCATAACTTTAATTTCAAAAGTATCGCCCGAATTAGCCGAAATAAACGCCGTAACAAGCTGAAAAACCGTTACAAAAGTCATTAGCAGAAAATTGTTTACGGGTTTTATCTTCGGCACCCTTTTCTGTTTGTTTTTAGCCATTTATCGAACCTCTCTTTAATGTATTACTCAAAACCGTTATTTTTCGTAAAAGACAAAAACACGGTCGCCGAAGGTAATTGTATCCTCGTCAAAAATAAGCTGAGTTTGGGTGAGATACCTGCCGTTAAGCTTTGTTCCGTTATGCGAATCAAGGTCGCACAGCGCCCATCCTCTTGTTGTTTTATAAATTCTTGCGTGTTCAGATGACACCGTGTCGGACAATATTCTGATATGGCAGTTTTCCCCTCTGCCGATAAGAACATCGTTTCTCATAAGATAAACAGGCTTGCGTGTGTTGACATCCACAAGAACGGCATACGCAATTTTTCCGCCCTGTGAAGCAGAATTTCTAATCTGCTTTTTAGTTTCAACGGAAATAGCGTCCGCACACTGAAAACGAAGAGGAACAGTGCCGATAGAAATGAGGTCGCCATCCTCAATAACAGCTTTGCCCTCTATTTTTTCACCGTTTACGAGAATTCCGTTTTTTGAAAAGGTATCCGTAACAATCCAATCCCTTTTCTTTTTAGCGATAACCGCATGAAATCTTGAAACGGAGGGAAGCGGCAAAACAATATCGTTTGATTTTGATTTGCCTATTGATGTTTCCCAATGGTTTATCTCAATGATATCGCCGTTATTTTCATCAACAAGCTGTGCAAGCTTATGGATTCTTGGTCTGTTTCTGAAAAGAGAAATAACACAGGTGAAAATAACAATAACTGCCACTGCGGGCATTGCATATCTCATAACAGAGGTTAAGGATTCTATAATACCGTCCAAAAAGAACACTCCTTGATTTACATTATAGTTTATATAGAAATATATATTAACGCCGTATAGGCATTTAATCACATAATAAGGATATATTTTATATTTTAAAAAGTCAAGATTCTGTTGAATTTATTTACATTTCGGGTTATACTCAAGTTAATAAAATCATTAATTTTATAGGCGGGTGCTATTATGAGTATTGCTAAAAAAGAATTCGGCAAACTTGAGAATAAAGACACAGTTATGCTTTATACCATAACTAATAAAAACGGAGCGAGCGTTTCAATCCAGACGCTTGGCGCAGGAATACAGTCGATTAATGTTCCTGACAGAAACTCAAATCTCGGCGATGTTGTGCTCGGCTTTGACGACCCTAACTACTATGTAGACGGAGACCTTGGTTATCAGGGTCTTGCCGTGGGCAGAGTGGCTAACAGAATAAGAGACGCTAAATTTGAAATTGACGGCGTTACATATCATACCCCTGCAAATCAGGGCACTTGGACTCTTCACGGCGGCGGCAGATTTAGTTTTACCGTTTGGGATGTTGAAGACACAAGTGATAATTCAATAACACTCAAAAAGTTTTCCCCCGATATGGAGGACGGCTTCCCCGGCAATTTCACAATGAAAATTAAATACACTTTTGATGATGACAATGTTTTGAGAGTTGAATACAGCGTATTGAGCGACAAGAAAACAGTTGCAAACCCGACAAACCACGCTTATTTCAATCTTTCTTGCGACCCTGAAAAAACAGTTGAAGGTCATCTTCTTAAAATCAACGCTGACAAATTCACACAGACAGACGATAATCAGCTTCCGACAGGCGAACTTGAAGAACTTAAAGGCACAATGCTTGATTTTTCCGTTATGCATAAAATAGGCGAAAAAATTGACGAGCCTTTCAGCGCAGTTATTGACGGAATAGGTTATGACAACAACTACTGCCTTAAAAAGAATTTAGGTGAATTTTCTGAGGCGGCAGTACTTTACGACCCCGAAAGCGGAAGAAAGCTCAGCGTATATACAGACCTGCCGGGTATTCAGCTTTACTGCGGCGGATGGCTTGCAAAAGACGGCAACCCCGGAAAGGCAAACGGCAAGGTAACTTACAGACGCGGTGCGGCGCTTGAAACTCAGTTTTATCCCGACAGCGTTAACTTCCCCGAAAAATTCCCGTTTAAATATGTTGAGCCGAACGAAGAATTTAAAACAGTTACTGAATTCAGATTCAGCGTAGAATAAACAGAAATTTCAATAAAAACTACAAAACACACTAACAACATTAAACCGAGGTGATAATATGAATGCTCAAACAGCTAAAAGACTTTATGAATACAGAAAAGCAAACGGCTATACACAAGAAGAGCTTGCTGAAAAAATAGGAGTTTCCCCACAGGAAATTTCACGGTGGGAAAAAAGCGAAAGCAACCCTGACACAGATAATCTTATTGCTCTTTCAAAGCTTTACGGCGTATCTGTTGACTCTCTTATAATGGGAGACGAAAAGCCTGACGCAGCTGAAAATTCAGATGAAAGCATACAAAACACAGGCAATGATTACAAAACACCTGATGATAAGAATCACGAATCGGTCAAACATCAAATTCCGATTTATTCGGAAGATATGAAAAACTATTCAAAAAAATATAATCCTGTTGACACCGATAAGATAAAGAAAAGAATAAGAATAATCGCAGGCGTGGCGTGCGTTTTAATTGTGCTTATCGTTATAAGCATTTTAAGCATCACCGAAGATGTGCTTGAAGAAAAGGATTACAGAGTTGAATATGACGACCCTGCTTCATATTCAGCAGGCGGCGCCGACATAGACGCACAAAGCATAAATGAAATATCTGTTGAATGGATAAACGGAAATGTTAATGTTGCGTATTATGACGGAAACACGATAAATTTCAGCGAAAACAAAACGGCTGATGACGAATACTCTATGCGTTACATAATTGAGGGGACGGAGCTTAAAATTGAATTTTGCGATTCAGGCAAAATCATAGGAAACAAAAGCAAGGACCTCACAGTTAACATTCCGAGGGATAAAGAGCTTGGCGAACTTGAAATAAGCAGTACCAATGCGGATGTTACAATAAACGAGGTAAGTGCAAACAAGCTTGATGTAAGCACCGTAAGCGGAAACATCTCGGCAAGCGGAAAATACGCAAGTGTAGACACCGAATCAACTAAAGGCAACATTAATATTAATTGCACAGATGCACCGTCGAAAATTGACGCAAACAGTGTGGGAGGAAAAATAACTTTCACACTTCCGCAGGATATAGACGGATTTACAGTTAATTACGAAACCGTTTCGGGCGATATTATCAGTGATTTTGATATGATAAGAAGCGGCGGCACTTCAAGAGGAACTTATACATATTTAGACTCTTTCTGCACAATTGACTTTGAATCTGTGGGCGGAGATTTGATTTTGAAAGCGGGCGAGGTTGTGCCGCAGACTACTCAGGCGGAGCAAACAACCCAGCCTGTTCAGACAACAAATGCCGCTCAGTCAACAGCACAATAAAACAAAAAGTTCCGGCTGAGAAGTCGGAACTTTTTTAATGCTTATATATTGCAACAAAAAAGCGAGGTCAAAGACCTCGCTTAATTTTTTACACTTATATGGTGTTCGGCTTAGCCAAGCTCTGAGAAGTACTTGATTGTGCGAACCATCTGTGAAGTGTAGCTGTTCTCGTTATCATACCAAGAAACAACCTGTACCTCAAAGAGGTCATCGCCAAGAGGAAGTACCATTGTCTGAGTAGCATCGAAGAGTGAGCCGTAACGCATACCAACGATATCAGAAGAAACGATTTCGTCTGTGTTGTAGCCGAAGCTCTCTGTCTGAGCAGCTTTCATAGCAGCGTTGATGCCGTCAACAGTGATGTCCTTGCCCTTAACAACAGCTGTAAGAATAGTTGTTGAACCTGTGGGGGTAGGAACACGCTGAGCAGAACCGATAAGTTTGCCGTTGAGCTCAGGAATAACAAGACCGATAGCCTTTGCAGCACCTGTTGAGTTAGGAACGATGTTAACAGCAGCTGCACGAGAACGACGAAGATCGCCCTTTCTCTGAGGACCGTCAAGAGTCATCTGATCGCCAGTGTAAGCGTGGATTGTGCACATGATACCGCTCTGGATAGGTGCATAATCGTTAAGAGCCTTAGCCATAGGAGCAAGGCAGTTAGTTGTGCAAGAAGCAGCAGAAATAACTGTGTCTTCCTTTGTAAGTGTCTCGTGGTTTACATTGTAAACGATTGTGGGAAGGTCATTGCCTGCAGGAGCAGAAATAACAACCTTGCGAGCGCCTGCCTTAATGTGAGCAGAAGCCTTATCCTTTGAGCAATAGAAACCTGTGCACTCAAGAACAACATCTACGCCAAGTTCGCCCCAAGGAAGCTCAGAAGCGTCAGCCTTTGCATAGATTTTGATTTCCTGGCCGTCTACGATGATTGAATCATCAGTAGCCTCAACTTTATCTGCAAGAGCATACTTGCCCTGTGATGAATCATACTTAAGAAGATGAGCAAGCATTTTCGGGCTTGTAAGGTCGTTGATAGCAACTACTTCGTAGCCTTCAGCGCCGAACATCTGGCGGAAAGCAAGACGACCGATACGGCCGAAACCATTAATAGCAACTTTTACCATTGGATTATACCTCCGAAAAAATATTTTAAAATATTGATTGACAATATTTTATCGATATATATTTTATACTGTTTGGCTGAGAATATCAAGCACTTTTTTCCATTTGTCAAAGTTTGTTAATTCTTAACAAAAAGGCGTGTCGCCTCAGCCTATATTATATTTATTTTTTGCTTTTTTGTTTTTTGATGAGCACAAAAAGCGGTATAAACGCAAATACAGCAACTGCGGCAGACGCAAGAAAGATGTGCGGAGTTGGGATTGTTTTAACCGTTCCGAGTTCTACATATGTCTGATTATTGCTTGAAATAACAGCCGCACCGATATACGGACCCGTAACCATGGGGATAAGAACCTGAAAAACAATTCTTACGCCCTGAAACAGTCCGACTTTATCTGCTGGAGTATAATCTCTTATCACGGCGCAGACTGCCGCAGATGTTACGAGATATGCGCCCATCATAACCGTTCCGATAATTATAAGAACAACAAGATTATCCCCGTTTGCAAAATACATACATATAAAGCCGATGATAAGCACTGCGCAGGACGGCAGCATAAATTTTATTTTGCCAACTTTATCAATAACCCTGCCGAACAATACGGAAATAACCGCCGCTAAAACGAGTATTCCGCCGAGCGGTATTGCGTAATTTGTTATGCCGAGTGATTTTTCAAGATAGATGATAATATAAGGCATAAATACCTGATATGCGATGTTGAGAATACAGAAAACGCTGAAAGCAAGATACAGCATTTTATTATTTTTAACGGTTGAAGGTCTGAAGCCGTAAATTATGTTTTTAAAATAGTTTTCGTTGCTTTTTTCTATATTATCCCTGTCTTTAAGAACGAAAATTCCAAGGATACCGCATATAATCGTTGCAATTCCGACAATCAGGAAAAATGTTTTCCACTCGCCTTTTTGCTTAAAAGAATCAAGCACGCCGAAAACAATAATCATAGCCGCAAGAGGAAGCGCCTGTAATACTGTTTCCGCTCTGCCCCTGTTGGTATCGTCCGTAATATCCGTTACCCAGCTGTTAAAGGCGGCGTCAAAAGCAGTTGAGCCGAAAAATGTCATAATACAATCCATAACTATGACAAGCATTGCGGCTGTTGCAACTGCGTTTGCCGTATGGAATATTTTTGAAGTACTGTCTACCGTAATAAAGCCGAATAACGCTGTAACTATACCCCAAAGTATGTAACCCGTTGTTATAAATACTTTTCTTTTGCCGATTTTATCGGAAAGCGCGCCCATTAGCAGAGTTGTAAGCGCGGCTGTGATTGCAGATGCGGCAACCATTGCCGCAATGTCATCCGCCGTGCCGCCGATAGCGTCAAACAGATAGACATTGAAATACATATTTTCAATTACCCACGCAAGCTGACCCACAAGGCCGAAAATAATTATACTTGCCCAGATTTTAGCAGAGAGTTTTGTTGTTCGTTTACTTTCCATAAAATCACCCCTTGATTTTATTATGGCATAACTAAAAAAATTGTCAATACCAATATAGGCTAAGCATTTTCACAAATAAAAACAGCGTGCATAAACCGAGTTTACACACGCTGAAAAGCATTAAGCAAATTTATTTTTCTGCCTTTTTATTTGCCGCAGCAGTTACAAAACCTCTGAAAAGAGGGTGCGGCTTGTTGGGTCTGCTCTTAAATTCGGGGTGGAACTGGCACGCCACAAACCACGGATGATTTTTAAGCTCTATCATCTCAACAATATGATTATCAGGAGATGTACCCGCAAAGATAACGCCTGCGTTGAGAAGTTCTTCCCTGTAATCGTTATTTACCTCATAACGGTGGCGGTGGCGCTCATAAATCATTGACGCACCGTAAAGCTCATACGCTTTTGATTCAGGATTGAGCACGCACGGATACTGACCGAGGCGCATTGTTCCGCCCATTTCCTCAACAGCCTTCTGCGCAGGCATAATATCAATAACAGGGTTGGTGGTTTCGGGGTTTATCTCCGCAGAGTTAGCGTCCGCAAGTCCGAGAACATCCCTTGCAAATTCAATAATTGCAATCTGCATACCAAGGCATATGCCGAGATACGGGATATTATTTTCCCTTGCGTATTTTGCAGCTCTGATTTTGCCCTCTATGCCTCTGCTTCCGAAACCGCCGGGAACAAGTATTCCGTCCATATCTCCGAGAACAGCGTCAATATCAACATCATCGCCCTCAAGCGTTTCTGAATCTATCCAATGAATATCAACGGCAGAGCGTGTTGAAATTCCGCCGTGCTTGAGCGCTTCGTTTACGGAAATATAACTGTCGTGAAGTTCAACATATTTTCCTACCATACCGATTTTAACGGTCTGCTTCGGGTTTCTGAGAGCGTCAAGCATTTCCTGCCAGTCTTTCAAATCAGGCTCATCAGCACATTCAAGTGAAAGCTTTTTAACTGCAACATCGTCAAGCCCCTCTTTATGGAGCATAATCGGAACTGCATAGAGAATATCGCAGTTGTTGTTTTCTATAACACAATCCTTTTCTACATTACAGAAAAGTGCGATTTTATTTCTGATATCGTCTGTAAGCGGATGCTCCGTTCTGCAAACGATAATATCGGGATGAATACCGAGAGCGAGCATTTCCTTAACGCTGTGCTGAGTCGGCTTAGATTTAAGTTCGTCAGACGCCGCAAGATAAGGAACAAGCGTAACATGGATAAAAAGGCAGTTTTCCCTGCCGTACTCAACGGAAAACTGACGGATTGCCTCAAGAAACGGCTGGCTTTCAATATCGCCGATTGTTCCGCCTATCTCAACAAAGCATACATCCGCACCCGTTTCGGAACATCTGTAAATAGAGCGCTTAATCTCGTTTGTAACATGGGGAATAATCTGAATAGTCTGTCCGCCGTAAACGCCTTTTCTCTCGTCAGTTATAACTTTCCAGTACACTCTGCCCGAAGTGAGGTTTGAGTTCTGAGAAAGAGATTCGTCAATAAATCTCTCGTAATGCCCGAGGTCAAGGTCTGTTTCTGCGCCGTCATCGGTTACGAAAACCTCGCCGTGCTGAACAGGGTTCATCGTGCCGGGGTCTACATTGAGATACGGGTCAAGCTTTTGCGCAGTAACTTTAAGTCCGCGCGCTTTTAAAAGTCTGCCGAGGGATGCCGCAGTTATTCCCTTTCCGAGACCGCTTACAACGCCGCCCGTTACAAATATATATTTTGGTTTATTCATTACTCTTCCTCCTTTTAAAATGTTTGTTATAGTTTTTTGCTTCTTTAATTATTTTGTCTCAGGCTCGCAGGTTAAGCGAACGCCGAGTTTTTTAAGTACATTTTCATCCACATGAGCAGGTATTACGGACATATGCATCTCACAGTTTTTGAGATTGCACAACTGAGCGATTGCCGCAGCCGCATTTTTATCGGTAACCGCAGAAATTGAAAGCGCAATCAGCACTTCGTCCGTATGAAGTCTTGGATTTTTATTTCTTAAATGATTTATTTTAAGCTCTTGAATAGGCTTTATAATATCAGGACCTATAAGCAAAGCCTCGTCATCTATTCCTGCAAGATGTTTTAAAGCATTTATGAGCGTTGCGGAAGCACAACCGAGGAGAGCAGAGGTTTTGCCTGTTACAACAGTGCCGTCACAAAGCTCTGCAGCCGCCGCAGGCTGACCTGTTTTTTCAGCAAGCTCTCTTGCCGCCGCTGTGCATTTTCTGCTGTTTTCATCAATTCCCGCCTGCTTCATAAGGATTTCAAGCTTATAGATTTCGTCCTTATTATCTGCGCCCCTTGCGGCGTTTTTAACAGCGTCAAAAAATCTTCTTACAATTTCCTGACGGGAAGCCTCGCTTACAGCCTCATCGTCAAAAATACAGTTGCCCGCCATATTAACGCCCATATCTGTGGGTGATTTATAAGGACAGGTGCCGTAAATTTTTTCAAAAATAGCCTTTAATACGGGGAAAATCTCAACATCCCTGTTATAGTTTACCGTTGTTTTGCCGTAAGCCTCAAGATGCCACGGGTCAATCATATTAATATCGTTGAGGTCTGCCGTCGCCGCCTCGTAAGCCATATTTACAGGGTGGCGAAGCGGTATATTCCAAATCGGGAAAGTTTCAAACTTTGCATAGCCTGCCTTAACACCCCTCTTGTTTTCGTGATAAAGCTGTGAAAGGCAGGTTGCCATTTTTCCGCTTCCGGGGCCGGGGGCAGTAATTACAACAAGCTTGCGCTCTGTTTTGATATAATCGTTTTTGCCGTATCCCTCATCGCTGACAATATTTGAAATATTTGACGGATAGCCGTCAATAAGATAATGATGATAAACGGGAATACCTGCGTTTTTAAGTCTTTTTTCAAAAGAGAGAGTTTTGGGGTTAGGAGCGTATTTAGTAAGCACAACACTGCCTACCATAAGACCCTTTTCTCTGAACGCTTTGATAAGGCGGATTGCATCCACATCGTAGGTTATGCCGAGGTCACTTCTAACCTTGCACTTTTCAATATCCTCGGCGCTGACAACAAGAACTATCTCCGCCTCGTCCTTGAGCTGAAGAAGCATCTGAAGTTTACTGTCAGGCTCAAATCCGGGCAAAACTCTTGAAGCGTGATAATCGTCAAAAAGCTTGCCGCCGAATTCAAGATAAAGTTTGCCGCCGAATTCAGAAATTCTTTCACGAATTCTGCTTGACTGCATTTTCAAATATTTTTCGTTGTCGAAACCTGTTTTAAACATTACAAAATTCTCCGCAAAAATAAAAATACTGACAGCAAAACGGCTGAAATACCGCAAACTGTCGCCCATAAAAAGCAATAAGACGGCTGTACGCGTGTACAACCGTCTGTACTTACATATTATAAAGCAAAAAAGTCAATAAATCAATAGAGCAAAGAAAAAAATTTCAATGCAATAATACGATTTTATTATCAATCCTCAAAAGGATATTTTACGCCCCAGTCATATCTGAGTTTATCCATAGTTTCCATAACCTGAAGAGTAAGGCTGTGCGGTACTTCCGCGCACTCGATTTCGCCGTTTTCAATCGCACGGCATGAGCCGATTATCTCATATTCATAACCTGTCAGCTGATTTGAAAAATCAACAGTTTCAACAAGATTGTTACCGTTATCATAGCGGGTTATGGCTTTGGGGTTGTTGATATTATCAACTTTCAGATACCCTTCTGAGCCGAAAACACTGCCGGGGTTACCCGTTTCTGAAAACATTGTGGCGTGAAGGCTTGCTATGCAATTTTTCCACTTCATTGTCATTGTTTCAGCGGCGTCCACTCCGCTTTCAAGGTACACGCATTCTCCGTTGCAGGAAACAAAATCATTGCCGAAAACCATAATTGCAAAATGAAGCGCATATATGCCCACATCGAGAAGAGTACCGCCTGCAAGGGCAGGATTTTTCATTCTTTCTACATCAGCAATATTATATCCGATAGTTGCCTGTGCGCTTGAAACATCGCCTATTACTTTATCCGCCGCAATTTTCTCAAGATATTTGCCCGATGGCATAAATCTTGTCCACATAGCCTCACATATGAATAAATTTTTCTCTTTCGCCTTATCAAACATAATCTGCGCTTGCTTTTTATTCACTGCAAACGGCTTTTCAACAAGAACATTTCTGCCGTTTTCAAGGCAAAGCATGGCGTGTTCAAAATGCATTGTATGAATCGTTGAAATATAAACCAAATCTATATTGCTGTCCTTGGCAAGTTCTTCATAATTGCCGTAAGCCTTTTTGATATTATATTTCTTTGCAAAATCTTTGCTCTTTTCAAGGCTTGAAGAACCAACGGCGTATAATTCATATTTTTCATCATTCATCATATTGAGCGTCTGCGCCATTTTGCTGGCTATTTTCCCCGCTCCGAGAATAGCAATTTTCATATTATCACTCCTATACGATATAGTAATGATTATAATATTATTTAGGCTAAAAATAAATACCAAACATAAATTTTAAGCAAGCCGAATTAAATATACAGCTCGCCTTGCGCAAAAGCGGCTATTTACCCATATCTTTTATATGCCGCTCTATATCTTTAATCACGCTGATAAAAAACTCATCGCTTTTTCCTGTCGGGTCGTGGAGATTCCAGTTTTCATCAAAATCTCTGCCTATACAAGGGCATCCCACATCGCAACCCATTGAAATTGCAATATCAGGATTTGGAATTTTATCAATAGTTTTACTAAACTGTGTTTTTTCCATATCAATTGAGTAAAGATTCTTTACAATTCTAACGGCATCTTGATTTATTTTAGGCTTTGTTTGCGTTCCTGCGGAGAAAAAATCGAATTTATTTCCCAAAAAATGCTTGCCTAAAGCTTCTGCTATTTGACTGCGGCAAGAGTTATGAACACAGATAAACGCAACTTTTGGTTTTTTCATATCAAAGTCCCTCTTTTTTCAGCAAATCTGCAATTTCACTTGCTTTGAGAACTCTGCCCGAGGATACAACTTTTTCGTTAACAACAAGCTCAGGCATACTCATAACACCGTAACCCATAACTTTCTGCATATCGGTTACATATTCAACTTCAGCCGAAACGCCTGCTTCTTTAACCGCTTCTTTTGTGTTTTCATAAAGTGTGTGGCATCATTTAATAATTCCAATAATCCTGAATATTTCATTTCAGCAAAAAGCCCCTGAAATAAAATTCAAGGGCGTTATTTATATATTAAATGTATATTAGAGCAGTTCGCCGAATTTACGAACATAAAGTTTTTTCATGACTGTTGCAAGAATCATATACCCCAAAACTATCATTGCAAGCCATACGAAATACAACGCAGGAAGTGCCACGAGGCCGAGCGCAGACGCAAGCGGAGTAAACGGTATAACCGTAACTACCAAAATTCCCGCAAATGTGAGAAGAGTTACAGGCGCCGAAGCCCTGCTTTGAACAAATGGAATTTTTGGCGTGCGAAGCATATGAATTACAAGCGTTTGGCTCCACATTGATTCAACAAACCACCCCGTCTGAAACAGAGCGATATAAAGCGCTTTTTGGGACGGGTCTGTAAGCTGGGAGAAAAGCAATCCGCCTGTAAACGCAGGGCAAATTACAAAATACATAAGCAGATAACACGCAATATCAAACACTGAGCTTGTAGGGCCTATCCACAGCATAAAGCGGCTTATTCCCGAAGCGTTCCACTTTTTGGGAACGGAGATATATTCTCTGTCAACATTATCCCATGACATTGCTGTGCAGGAAATATCATATATCAAATTAAGCAATATGAGATGAAGAGACGCCATGGGAAGAAACGGCAGGAATGCGCTTGCCGCAAGGACTGAAAGCATATTGCCGAAATTTGAAGACGCCGTCATTTTTATATATTTAATCATATTGGCATAAGTTTTTCTGCCCTCTATTACGCCTTCTTCAAGCACATTTAAATCTTTTTCAAGCAAAACAACTGATGCCGATTCCTTTGCTATATCAACCGCAGTATCAACTGAAATTCCCACATCGGCGGCTTTCATTGCGGCGGCATCATTGATACCGTCACCCATATAGCCAACGCAGTGACCGTTACTCCTTAAAACGGTTATAATTCTCTCTTTCTGCGACGGTGAAAGCTTTGCAAAAACGGTTATTTTTTCTGCAAGTTTTCCGAGCTGTTCGTCTGAAATTCCGTCCAGTTCCGAACCAAGCAAAATTCTGTTTTCATCCAAACCAACCTGTTTGCAGATTGCACGGGTTACTTTTTCATTATCGCCCGTAAGGATTTTAACATTAACGCCGTAATTCTCAAGCGCCTTTACAGCGGATTTTGTCGTATCTTTCGGCGGGTCAAGAAAAGCAAGAAAACCGATAAGCACCATTTCTTTTTCATCCTCTGCCGAAAACTGACCGACAGGAGACGGATTTGTTTTTTGCGCAACAGCTATAACACGCATACCCTTTTCGTTTAACTCATCGGCTTTTTTGAGGACAATTCGGCGCACTTCATGAGTAAGCGGTTCAATTTTTCCGCCGCACTCAGCATAATCACAGCATCTGAGCATTTCCTCTACTGCGCCTTTTGTAACCATCTGTGTTTTTCCGCAACTGTCTTTAACAACAACGCTCATTCTGCGCCTTTCAAAATCAAAAGGAACTTCATCTACTTTTGTATATTCTTGTTTTAAATTTTCAACGCCGATTTCTTCCTGCTTTGAAATAACGGCAATATCTATAAGATTTTTAAGCCCCGTCTGAAAATAGCTGTTCAAAAAAGCGTGGCGCAGAACTCTGTCGTCCTCTTTGCCGTCAATATTTATATGATATTCAAGCACAACCTTGTCACAGGTGAGAGTGCCCGTTTTATCTGTGCAAAGTATATCTATTGAGCCTAAATTCTGTATTGAATTAAGATTTTTTATAATAACCTTTTTTCTGCTCATTGCAACAGCGCCCTTTGCAAGTGAGGTTGTTACAATCATCGGCAGCATTTCAGGGGTGAGACCTACCGCAACGGAGATTGCAAAAAGCGTTGCCTGCATCCAGTCGCCCTTTGTAAACCCGTTTATAAACAGCACTACAGGCACCATTATGAACATAAAACGAATAAGAACCCACGATACTGAGTTGACGCCTTTTTCAAATGTTGTTTTAGGCGGTTTTTCGTTCAGATTTTTAGTCATTGAGCCTAAAAGAGTATCATTTCCGACTGATATAACTACCGCAACTGCGCTTCCGCTTATAACATTACTGCCGAGAAATGCAATATTCGGCGTATCAGTAACAGCGCAGGGCTTGCTGATAACATCTGCAAATTCCTCAACAGGTTCGCTCTCGCCCGTCAGAGATGACTGGCTTACAAACAAATCCTTTGCGCTGAGTATTCTAACATCGGCGGGTATCATATCTCCGGCGGACAAATGAACAATATCACCGCATACAATGTCCTCCATAGGAATCTCATTTTTCACGCCGTTTCTCTCAACGCAAGCTGTTGTGTGAATCATTCCTATCAGCTTGTCTGCAACATTTCCGCTTTTTGTTTCCTGAACAAATCTGAGAATTCCCGAAATAAGCACCATAACAGTTATTATAATAACAGTTGCAAAATTTCTTTCATCTTCAGAAACAAAAACAATATCCGTAAACACCGAAATAACGGCAAGCACAAGTAATACAACCGTGAAAGGATTTATAAAAGCTGAAACCAACCTTTTTGCGGCTGAATTCTTTTTGCCGTATGTTATTGCATTTTTTCCGTATTCGCTCTGCAATTCCTCTGCCCTTTCGCCGTCAATACCGTGAACGGAAGAGGAGTATTTTTTCAATATTTCATTTTCATTATGTGTTGCCGCCCAATTGATTTTTGCTGTGGCAGCGTCATTTTTAATCATTGCCGCACAAATTTCTGCGGCTTTTGCTCTGTTTATTTTTTTCATTCTTCTGTACCTCCAACTCTGTGATTTTGCAATATTGATTGGAAAGGGTACAGTGCTTCGAAGAATGACTTTTATATTTTATATAATGATAAAGAAACTCGGCGGCAAGTATTTTGCGCCGTGATTTATTCTCATTTTTATTTTACATCGTTCTCCGAAATTCGCACCGCTACTACTTCCCGCGTCCATTTCTTTCACCTCTCTTGTTTTTGAAATATTTATATAATCGCCTGCGGCGTTGTTTTAAAAAGGGCATAAAAATACCGCCGTTTCAAAGTCCAAACTTTCAAAACGGCGGCAAAAACTCACAAAACTGTTAAGACGGCAAAAATACACCGACCGAAAATCCGTCGTTTTGAATTATCCATCTTCGCTTTCGACTGTGTTCCACGGTGCTTCGCCTTCCTTTCAAAAAAATAACCCGTATGTTCGGCGGAACATACGGGAGTGAAAATACACTTCTGTTAATTCGTTTGAGCTTTAGCTTTGCAGGGCGATGAAACTGTATTATGATGCACCTTGCTTTCGATGCACCCTGTTCAAACCAACTCATAGTGTCTCCACTATTTCGCGGCAACAGCCCGTATCCCTGTAGGAGCCTTACCTACCGAACAAATATGTAATATCACATACAGTTTAGATTGTCAATAGCCGTAACAAAAAATTAACACACAAAAAAATACGGTTGGTTATATGACATAAAACGGCATTAATTTTTTAAGAGCATATTCATTTGCACTATTTCACGCACTTATTCATATAGACTTTTCGCAACAAATTTATTATACTATGTAATGAAGAATTTTTATAAAATCGTGATTAAACAGCTGTTCAAATATAATAGTTTTTAGAGGTGTAACATTATGGGTGCATATTCAGGAGCTAAAAAATTTTTCAAAAAACCGCTTGAACAAGTGGCAAAAAATCTTGGATATAAAGAGGATAATATTCTTATTTTAAGCGGAGATGAGGAAACGCTGAGAAAAAATTTCCCCGCTACATATCAGAATATTTTATCGTGTAAACACCACAGTGACAGACGCACTCCTTTAGCTTATGCCCAGGATTTAGTGGCTTCCTGGTTAGTGGAAGACAGCTTTTTGGACACTTTTAACAGATGCGGTCTTGAAGCAACGCTTGACGGGGCAGACAATAATCGCCAGATACTCTCAGAATCAAAAACCTCTGCTTCAAGCGACTTTTCTATAACGCATAACGGAATTTCACGCAAATTGGAATTGATGAATGATTACACAGGCTTTTGGGCACAGTACCACAGATTGCATCTGCGTGACAGCAAATATCAAAATATGGAAAGAGATCACTCTCTGTTTTTGGCCGTATCAATGGAAACAAAGGAGTTTGCATTGTTTGACTTCAACGAAGAAATTAACGCTGAATACATAAAATTTCATCGTCCTTACGGAAACAAGCCGGCATATGAACTGAGTATCACTGACGATATGATGCACTATGCTTCAGGAGAAAATATTTGCAACGAAATAATTAAACATTTTTAACGGTAAACAAAAAAACGAGATTGGCAAAACGCTAATCTCGGTTTTTTATTGTTATTTTTTTGGAAGAATACGCCGCTTTTTATTCGTTTTCCTGCAACGCTGCAAGCATTTGCTTTGCAATTGCCACAGAAAGAAGCGGAGGAACTGCGTTGCCTATTTCCAACCGTTTCATACTGTCTGACCCGTAAAATTTATAATTATCGGGAAAACTCTGTAGTCTTGCGCCCTCACGAATAGACATTGCCCGTGAATCTCTCGGGTGTATGCACCTTGAAGATGATGGGCAGGCAAAATTTCTTGTTATCGTAGTTGAAGGCTTATTCCACCACAATTTTGCATAAGTATTGCCGTATCCGCTTTTAGGGCGAATATCTTCGGGCAAATCGTTCTTGGACTGTCCGTCCTTTAAAGCCTGCATAATTTTTATAAGGTGCTCACCGTTTTTAGGAGCGCTGTGTTCCTCAACTAATTCAGGCGCGTCTTTTCTGACAAATTCAAGAAATTCATTAGTTACATCGCCTGAATAATAAGCTTTCTTTTCGCCGCTTTGCAATTCAGGTAAATCACCGATTGCGTCTTTTAATGTTACATAAGGCTTTAACCCATCGCCATGAGTGGGGGCAGGATAGATAAAATTGTTTTCCCCTTTAAAACCTACTAAAATAACTCTTTCCCTGTGTTGCGGAACACCGAAATCCACAGCATCCAGGATTTTATATTTCAGCGAATAACCTAAATCTTCAAATTCTGCCTGAACTTGTTTAAAAAGATTGCCTTTGTCCATACTCAAAATGCCTACAACATTTTCAAATACAAAAGCTTTAGGCTGAAGTATTTTAAGTATCCTTTTATATTGCATAAACAAATTGGCACGGTCGTCCATTTTCCTTTTGCCAAGGGTGGAATATGATTGACAGGGCGGCCCGCCTACTATGATATCAACTTTTTGCCCTTTGAGTGCTGTTTTCAAAGTTTCTTCTTTAAGCTCATTAATATCACAGTTTAACATCTCAACATCAGGATGATTTAATTTATATGCGATGGATATATCTTTTTCAATTTCATTAGCCGCAATAATATTGAATTGAGGAATTTCAGAAAAGCCGTAACTCAAACCGCCGACTCCCGAAAACAAGTCCATTATATTGTATCGACGCATTATCAAACTCCCTTTTCTACGCTTAATTCATTTCACTAAGAAATTTTAATAAATGGACATAAGAAATTCCCATTTGTCTGATTCTTTATACATATTAGCATATATTTCTCAAGGACTCAACTGTGAATAAAAACGCTTTGGGCAAAACTTATTTGCAATAATGATTATATATCAAATTTCATCATCTATATACGCTGAATTACTCGCTTATTAATTAAATTTAAAGCAAAAAGGCATTGCCGACCCAAAGGTCAGCAACGCCTTTTATAGTTAATATGATAATTGCACCTGCAAGCCACAAGCCATTATTCCCACTCGTTGCCGAGAACCACAACTTAACGCTTTTTGTTTATAAACCGTGTGATGTAGTTTTCGTATTATTCTGATAATCCATATTATACTGCCTGTACGACGAGAATTTATCAATATCTTATCAGGTGCGATAAAACCGATGGTTGCGAGAAAAGAATTGTCGCAAGCGGCTGTGCTTTATCGTAAGGTATTATAGCATAAAAGTTTAAGTTTTTCAAGAGGTTTGTAAAAATAACGGCAGGGATTTTACACCCTGCCGCTATTCAATTTATTTTTATTTAGGATAAACAATACAAACACAAGAACGATAGGGAAAACTGTAGCCGCAAGCAGTCCTGCTTTCAGATTGCCACCTGCCATTTCGGATAGCGTTCCCACCATAGATGGGCTTACCATAGCACCCAAATCTCCGGCTAACGCTAAAAACGCAAACATAGCAGTTCCACCCAGCGGACATTTCTTCGAGGATAGGCTTATAGAACCCGGCCACATAATGCCTACTGCTAAACCACAAAGAGCACAGCCTACAAGTCCGAGAATTGGCAATGTAGCGAGCGATGCCAACAAATAACAGCAGGCACACAGTATTCCGCATCCGAGCATAACTTTGGTTAAATCAAGTTTTTCGCTGAATTTTCCGTAGAGCATTCGGGAGACGCCCATAAACATTGCAAACGCACACGGTCCTGCCAAATCGCCAACCGTTTTGGATACGCCAATAGCGGACTCGGTAAATGCTGATGCCCATTGAGCCATAGTAGCTTCCGATGCACCCGAACATACCATAAGAATAATCATCAGCCAAAAGATAGGCGTTTTGAGCAGATTTTTGATACCCATACTCTTGCCATCTTCAACCAAGCGTTCTATCGGACAGTTAATAAAATTAAATGTGTTATATAGTGGAACTAACGCCCAAATGACAGTAAGTATCTTCCAATTCTCTACACCGAATATCGAGAAAAAGAGTGTAGAGCCTATAATAACACCCATTGCACCCCAACAATAGAAAGAGTGCAAGAGACTCATAGTACCTTCTTTATTTTCAAATGGGCAAGCCTCAACGATAGGGCTTACAAGAACTTCAATAAGACCACTGCCTATGGCATAAAGGACTACCGAAATAAGAATACCTATAAACGGCGAAGGCACTACTTCCGGCAGGAATGCCATTAAAACAAGACCTACTGCGGACAAAATCTGTGAAAACACCACGCAAGTGCGGTATCCGATTTTATCGGCAAATTTTGTTGCCGCAAGATCAACGAGTAATTGTGTCAAATAGAACACAAGCGGAATCATTGCTATCTTTTCAAAAGATATTCCGTAGCTGCTTTTGAATGTCAAAAATAAGAGCGGAGCAAAGTTTGCGGATATTGCCTGAGTTACGAATCCTAAATAACACGCTATAAGTGTTTTTTTATAATTCAGTTTTTCGGTCATATTATTTACCTGCACGAATGTTTTTTACCGTTTTGTTCTCAATGCTGAGATTTTCATACACTCGAATACCGCCATTTCCAACCGGAGCCTGTGCTAAAAGTCCCACTTTAATAGTCGGCTCGGCAGGAAGATGGAAATATCTCATCATAAAGAAGTTGACACCATCAACAGAGTAATGGAATGCAAAATTGTTACCCACTCGACAAACCTGAAGCCAAGCGGTATCGCATTCAAGATTGCATCCGTTAGCGTCATCAGAATCTCCTTTTGTAACCACACTTACAGCAGCGTGTGTACCGAAATCGGTCAGTTCAAAACAGCATTTTCCCCAACAGTTCATGTCTTTCATAACCATAACAGATGCGGAATCGTATGTATCCTTAAAATCGTGGGATACTTTAACTCGAAGAACAAAATCTCCTTCCACTTCTGTATAGTAATAAGGTGCATTGCAAAGGGACTCAGGAAGAATACCTTCTTCGCATTCGTCAATGCTACCACAGAAAAAATCGGTTTGAGCCGGAGCCATAATCTCGATCCTGTTCTCAAACTCATTAATAGTGCTTTCGTTTAACCACTTAAATTTCATAATAGAACTCCTTAAATTCATAATTTAAGTTCATTAAATACCCAAATTTCTTAAAAGTAAATGCACTATACCTTCAAGTTGAAGCACTATTTACCCAAATCGCAACTTTGTCTGGGCGTATAGCCATAGACTTTCTTAAACTGACGGCTGAAATAATTTACCGAATTAAATCCGCAAGCAAAACTGATTTCTGAAAGTGAAAGTGCCTTTTCACCGAGTAATCGGTGTGCGGTTTGAAGTCGGTAACTGATAAGTGCTTCAATGGGTGAGCAACCCATATATTTACGAAAACATCTCCCGGCTTCACTCCGACTAATATTTGCCGCTTTTGAAATATCCTCAAGTGTTACGGAGTCAGCATAGTTTTCATATATGAATGTCAACATTTTCTGAAGACGAATCTGATTATTTATTTCTATGCGTGTTGCTTGTACTTTTGGAAGAACAGAAAAATTAGAAGATATGTATTCAAATATATAATTGAGATTACGCTGAATAGTCAATTCATAACAGTCTTTCTTCTCGTTCATTTGCTTATAAATATCTTTAATTAGACAGTTTATCTCCGTATGTGAACTGTCGTTATGTCGGAAAACAATAAAGGGCAGAAAATCACACTGGGCAAATGGCTGTATATGTTTTTGATAAATGGTACTTGTTTCCGGAGCTACCAATGTACCCGAAAAGACAATGTTGGGCATTGGATCGGGCGTTCCCCCTGATAACTGTTTTATACCGTGTATAGTATTGCGGTTGACAAAGATACTGTCGCCTGCTTCAAGTATAATATGATTTTCGCCAACTTGGTAATCTAAACTTACACATTCTGCCGTTGCAATCTCAAAATCAGGATGCCAATGCAAAGGTCCGGCAAAGTTTGGTAGCGTTGCAAGCTCATCGTGAAAATAACTGATTGGAAATTCCACAGCATTGTGCGGTATATATTCTTTTAATTGATGGTCAAGTGTGATAGGCATATTTTCGACGCTCCTTTACAACTATTAGAGTTATTATATCACTAAATTGTTACTTTTTCTGCTTAATAGTGAAAAGCGGCAGGAATTTTAGTCCCTGCCGCCGTTCTGCATTATGCGTAAATTAAATCTGCGTTGACAATTTCAGTTGCTCGGTTACGAATATTATTCATTCGCCCAACCCACTCCATTTGATTTTCAGCTTTAAGTTTTTCCGTTACATTTTCTTTTTCCGCCAGTTGTTTTACCAGCCGAGAGAAGATTTCTTCAGCCTGCCTATCAATATCGGCAAGGTAGCTGTTCAGCTTGCAGGAAGTCAGCAAGTTCGTATAAAAAGCTCTTTTATGTTCCTTAATATAACGCAAGTGCCTTTGTCCCCAAATGCCCACTGGCTTCTGTTCTTCTTCGGGCAGTGAGAGGCAAGGGAGATAATAATCTCCCTGCAGCTCATACCACAAACCGTTCTGTTCGTCGTAAATTCTCTTTTCCATTGTGTGTTCCTACCTTTCATAATTTTTATTTTTTGAGCGTTTTCCACGCTGTTTGGACTGTTTTTCCGACTTGGCTCTTTCAAACAAGTCATCAATCTGTTTGCTACCGAAAACCTTGTGAAGTAGTTTGTAATCTTTATTTTCTGCACGCAGATTTTCATTTTCTCGTGTTAATTTATCATTTGCCTTTTCAAGTCTTTCATTAGTACGGTACAAATTTGCGTTTGTAATATTAAGCCGGTTATAGCTATCTATGGCTTTGAAATATCGTGCAAATAAGGTGCTGATCAGCGACTTTAATTTAGCAACAAGTGGCTCGACAAACTTTGCCTTATAAGTTCTCGCCGACATTATTGCAGACGGCTCTGGAAGCTGATATTCAGGTTCGTTCATTATACTTTCATCAAGGTTTCGCAATACTCTTTCCCCGTTATCAAAATTTTCAATACGGTCTGACATAATGCGAAACTCATCTTTTTTCTCGGCAAGTTTATCCTCTAAAACTTCAATCTCTTTTTGTCGTTCCTGCTTTTTGTAGTCAAGAACAGAGAGGTGTTTCTCGTGAGTTCCTTTGTGTTCCCATTCAATTCCGTGACGCTCCATCACAGCTGAAAGCTGTTCTTTTTCAGATTGTATCCATTGATTCCACTCTGTATTTTCACGAGTACCACCCTTGAACCCCTGTGCGGCTAATGCTTGTTTGAGCGAAACTCTTGTATCAAGTCCACGCTTACTGCCAGTTGTAAACGGGACAAAATCAATGTGTAGATGTGGTGTAGCTTCGTCCATATGAAGATGAACCGAGAATACCTTTAGTTGCGGATTTCTCTCCTGAAAACCTTTATAATACTCGTCCAATATCTGTTTGGCGAGCAGTCCGTTTTCGCTTTCCGCACTCATATCTTCCTTATTTCCTATCTGCAAAATGATTTCGTGAAACGGCTTTTCCTGCTTAGAATTGCAGATTTTTTCATAGTAATTCTTTATTTTTCTATCAGATCGTGTCTGCTTGTCATTGTATCTTTTAAGTGCTTCATCGAACAATTGGTGATACACTTCCTTGATGTTCTCATTGCAGTAATCTATTATTAAGATGAGTTCGGCTCGGATCTACATTTTCAGCTTTGAATTTACGGCTGTTGTGATTAACAGAGCCTTTCCCAACAATTGCACTTATCGTTCTTTTCATAAGCTACACCTCCAATCTCGTAAAAATACTACTTCCTCGGTTCTGTTACTCTTGTCAAGAGTAACGCAAAAGCACTTTTGACAGGCGAGCCTATCAAAAATGCGACCTGCAAGCAGGTTTTGCGCTCTCCGAGGGGGTTATGGGGCGTTGCCCCGTTGTCTGCGGACAACTCCCCAGCAAGGGGTGTCCTTTGAAAAGGACACCCTGCACCCCGTCTAAACTTTATGCTGTTACTTTCCGAAAAAGGAACATTGCAAGGTTGCAGATATGCCTGTCTTTGCAATGTTGCAACCTTGAAAAGCTTCACTCTGTTTTTTCGGGAAGCTGCCAGTACCATTGACTGCCCTCTTTAACCGATTGGATATTCAGTGCTTTCTTTGCTTCATCCAGCACACGCTTTGAAATTCCCATCGCCTGTGCTTTCTTCACCAATTCTTTCTGCGGGTATTTGCCCTTTGAAAGATATTCGAGTATTAAGTTTTCAGCCTGCTCTGATTTCTTTTCTTTCGGAATGCCGCTTAACAGATCGTCAACAGAAATATCGTAATGTCCGAGCCAGCTGAATCCGTTTTCCTTGTCCAGTTCAAAGGCGATTGCTTCACCTTCGGGTGCAAGGGAAGACTTGTCCTGCACCATCACTCTGACCTGCGGGTTGTCTTTAATTCTACCGACAATCAAAACGCTTCTTGCCGAAGCCTGAAAGTCAATGGAACCAAGTCCACGGTAAGACGATTTATTTCCGCTTCCCTTATTCATATGACCGACAAGCAAAATGGCACAGTCATATTTTTCTGCGATTCGTCCAAGCTGTGCCATCACATTACGGACTTCATTGGCGTTGTTCATATTGATATTAGCGCCGACATACGCCTGAATCGGATCAAGGATTACCACCCTTGCACCGACTTCTATAATTGCTTTTTCAATGCGTTCATCCAGCATACTGAGTGCGGTTTCCGATTCGTCTATGACTTTGATTTGTGTACAGTCCGCCTCAGCTGATTCTAACCTCGGCTTGATGGTATCTTCCAGTCCGTCCTCGGCAGTTTGATAGATGATCTTAACAGGCTCACGCTCGGTATCATCATAGGGCAGCGCCTCTCCTTTTGAGAGGAGCGCCGCCAGTCTTAATGCCAAAGTTGTTTTGCCCTCACCGGGATCGCCCTGAATGATGGTTATTTTTCCGTAAGGGATATATGGATACCAGAGCCAGTTTACTTCCTTGCTCTGTACTTCATCCATACTGATAATTTTAAGTTCAGCCATTCATACCACCGCCCTTCAAAATAAAAGTGTTGATTTTCAAGTGATATGCGGCTATACTATTAACAGATACATTGAGTGACTGCCTTTCATCTGCGCCAACAGATGATGTTCGGGCGGTCATTTCTTTTTTATTCTCCATTCGCACTCTCTCCTTTCAGTCCGTGCATTGTAAAGGCGATAAGGTCAATGGTGTCGAGCAGTTCCGTTTGGACATTCTCACCTGCGGCAATACGCTGTAATTCCTCAAGGATAAATACCATCTGCGTTTTCAGTGCCTTATAAACTCTCGGATTTGGCTGAACCACTACCTCACGCCCCATACATTTGCGGTAGCAGTACTCCTGCTTCGGCAGTCCCGAAAGAGCAACTGCTCTGTTCAGTTCTTCCTGTTCTTCGGGTGATACTCGAAATCCTACGGTAATACTGCGGAAACGGTTGTTGCGGTCTACATTTTTTGCTGACATATCATCACACTCCTTTATTCATAAAATCAAGTTTAACTGCCATTTCCTTTTGTTTTGACGGGAACAGATGAGCATAGCGGTAAGTGATTTCTATGCTTTCGTGTCCCACTCGGTCAGCAATAGCAACGGCGGAAAACCCCATATCAATCAGAAGTGATATATGGCTGTGTCTCAAATCGTGGATACGGATACGCTTTACTCCGGCTTCTTTTGCACCCCTGTCCATCTCGTGGTGCAGATAGCTTTTGGTAACGGTAAAAACACGGTCTTTCTTTTTCAGCCCGTACTGCATACTGAAAAACTCCTGCATTTCGGTACAGAGAAAATCGGGCATTTGCACAATACGGTTGCTTTTCTTTGTTTTCGGTGAGGTGATTACATCCTGACCTTTCAAACGCTGATAAGTCTTGCTGATTTTTACCGTTCCTTTTTCAAAGTCAAAATCGGCAGGGGTAAGAGCAAGCAACTCACCCTCACGGATACCTGTCCAATAAAGCATTTGAAATGCGTAGTAGGAAAGCGGTTTATCCATCATTACTTCGGAAAACTTTTGATACTCTTCCTTCGTCCAAAACAGCATTTCCTTTCGTTCTTCACTGCCCATATTGCCTGCTTTTGAGGCGGGATTGCTGCGTAAGTCATAAAATCTGACTGCATAGTTAAAGATGGTTGAAAGCTGATTGTGCAAAGTCTTAAGATAAGATGATGAGTAGGGCTTGTTTTCCTCGTTGCGGTAAGCCAGCATTTCATTCTGCCACGCTCTCACATCTTTGGTGGTAATCTCGTTGATTTTGCGGTTTTTAAAGTACGGCAAAATTTTCTGCTGAATAATGTTCTCTTTGGTCTGCCAAGTGCTTTCCTTTAATCGTGGCTGCTGTTCTCTGCAATAAATTTCAACGAAGGCAGAAAAGGGCATATCCAAATCTCCTGAACTTTGCTGTTGAAATTTCTGTTCCCAATCCTGTGCTTCTCGTTTTGTGGCAAAGCCACGCTTGCACTTTGGTTTGCGTTCACCTTTCCAGTCGGTATACTGCGTCATCACATACCAAGTGCCGTTGTCCTTATTCTTGTAAACGGGCATTAATCATCTCTCCTTTCTGCTCCGTAAATTCTTTCACTAAAATACTGTCGGCTGACACGCCCTGCAACCGTAATAAATCCCTTTGCACTCAGTTCATCGTTGAGCTGTCGGATAATCTTGTAGGCGTAAGCCTTTGAAACATCAAGTTCCTCTGCAACTTCATCTGCTCGCATAAAAGCTTTGTCTGTCATAAAATCACCTCCTTTAAAAATAGTCATCCTTATTTCGTGTCGGAATACTTTCTGACCGCCTTCCGATTTGCCCGGGCGGGTACGCCATTACCGTGGTGTACGACGGTTATTCAACTTTCACATACTTAACTCTATTAGTTTAAGTATGTATCATTATTATACTAAGCAAATTCCGTAAAGTCAAGTGGTTTTTGAGAAAATATTAAATTTATTTGCTTTAGTCGTATTGACATACACTAAGCTTATCTGTATAATATATAATATCAACAGATCAATAGGAGGAAGTACAATGGCAATCGGTGAAAGAATCCGTTTCTTTAGAAATTTAAGGGGTATGACCCAAAAATGGCTCGGTCAGGCTGTGGGCTTTCCGCAAAAAACTGCTGACATTCGTATGGCACAGTATGAATCAGGATCAAGAACGCCGAAAGAAGATTTGGTAAAATCTCTTGCGGGTGTACTTGAGGTTTCGCCTTTTGCACTCAGAATTCCCGATATTGACAGTGAGCTCGGCTTTATACATACTCTTTTTGCCGTTGAGGATTTGCACGGCGTAAGAGTGGAAAAGAACGAAAATGAAGTACATATCGTCTTTGACGGTAATAAGCCGAATGTTAACCGCTCTGTTTTCCAAATGCTTACCGCTTGGGCAGAACAGGCCGAAAAATACAGAAACGGCGAGATTTCTAAAGAGCAATACGATGAGTGGCGTTATACTTATCCCGAAAAAGACACCACGCAGCGTTGGGCAAAAGTGCCGTCACAGGAACTCAGCGATGCCCTTGTAGAAGCATTTAAGGATAAACTGAAATAACCCTGCAAACGACAAAAACCCCGTACTGACTTGATTCCGTCAGTACGGGGTTTAATGTTAATATGGTATTTTTGTGAGCCTTCAGAAATTACTCTTTACCCACAAACCACTTGATACATCCGATAAAGAGGTTCAAGTGTAATCTTATCAAAATCTTATCAACGAGGGTTTTGAAATCCTGCAAACCCGCATTATTACTGGGTTTTCAGAGTTTTTCAATTTATTCCCACTCGGCAAATTCAGATATAGTAGGGTGTATTTGAGGTGATTTCGCAGGAAAAACTTTCGCAAATATGTTAACATTTCACCTGTTATTTGGGACACCTCGTTTTCTTAGTATCAAAATAGTATCACAGAAAACCAGAGATTGCAAGAGTTCCGGGCTTTGCAAGTACCTGTCGAAATTGGCCTCAATTTGAGGCCAATTTCGGCCACTGATCTCCACTCAAAATCAAAGGAGGCAGGCAAGCACCCCTGGGGCTTGCCTGCCTTGATAACCGCAGAGCAAGACCGGGCAGGGCTGTCAATGGCGGCGCATGAAATGCGCCGTTCATCTTGACCATTGACAGCTTTGACCGGGAGTGCTTTCAATATATACTGTTTTTGTAGCAATCGTATTTCTGAAAGCAAGATCATGTTCTACGAAGATCATTGTAGGAGAAAATTCCCTAATCAGATTTTCAATTTGCATTCGGGAATAGATGTCAATATAGTTAAGAGGTTCATCCCACACATACAGATGTGCTTGTTCACAAAGGCTTTTTGCTATCAGCACTTTTTTCTTTTGTCCCGCTGAAAAATCTTCCATTTTCTTTTCAAACTGTATTCGTGAAAAATCCATTTTCCGTAAGATTGCCTTAAACAAACTTTCATCAACACGATTGGCTTCCGCAAACTCTGATAACGACCCGTTCAGCATAGAAGTATCTTGCGGTACATAGGACAATATCATGCCAGAACCTATTGCAACTGTCCCACGATGTTCTATTTGTTGCCCGACCAGTAGCTTTAGAAGGCTCGTTTTCCCAGAACCATTTTTCCCATCAAGGGCAATGCGTTCTCCATGTTTTACTGTAAACGAGATTGGCTGGCAGACATTTTTGCCGTCAAAAATCGGTACAACATCAGAGAAAGTCACTAAGGTATCTGAAAAATAAAGAAGCGGAGCGATTTTCAAATCTTCTACGGTTTCCAAATTTTTGAGAAGGCCGGACTTTTCCTCGATTGCCCGTTGCCGCCGCACTTCGATAGCCTTTGAGCGTTTCATCATTTTGGCAGATTTGTGACCAATATACCCTCGGTCAACCGGGCCGTTCCCATATTTTGACGCTTCACTTCGGTTTGACCAGACAGAAGTTCTTTTAGCGGCCTTTTGCATATTATCAATGCTTTTTTTCAGCTTCACATTTTGAGCGAGTTCAAATTCTTGTTGACGCTGGAAGTTGGTGAACCAAGTAGAAAAATTTCCGCGTTGCACTTCGATGTTTGACCGATTGATCGACAGGATATGATCAACACAGCCATCTAAAAAACAGCGATCATGAGAGACTAAGATAAATCCCTTTTTCCGTTTCAGGTATGCTGAAACGGTTTCTCTGGCTTTCATATCCAAATGGTTTGTCGGTTCATCAATCAGTAAAAAGTGTCCATCATTCAGAAATAGAGCGGCAAGCAGCACCTTGGTCTGCTCTCCATTGGAAAGCGTAAAAAATGGCCTCCAAAGTACATCATCACGGACTTCCAGAAGGGACAGTTCTCTCAACAGCTCCCACTCTTCCGCCAGCGGGCAGACTTCCGAGAGAATATCCGTAGTTAATCTGCTTTTGTCGTTCACAGGATATGGAAAGTAATCAAATTGCACAGAGGCTTGTATTTTCCCGTGGTATTCGTACTTTCCAAGCAAGAGATTTAGAAAAGTTGTTTTCCCTCTACCGTTTCTTCCAACAAACCCAAGTTTCCAATCTGTATCAATTTGAAAATTGACATTTTCAAAAATGTTATCATAGCTGGATGGATAGGCAAAGGTAAGGTTCTCGACTCGGATCATCGACATATCGCATTCCTCCTTTATTCCAGGGATCAAGAACATAAAATAAGAGCTGCAAGAAAGTCAATTCTTGCAGCTCGTCACAGCATAATAGTACCACCCCTATCAAGAGTGATACGCCTACGATATATCGAGTGAATAGACTTTTAACTTTCTTGCAATGGGTACAATGGTACTGTAAAACACAGTATCACTGTATATTCCAATTTATTTGCAAGAAAAGTTAATCATCTTTCCACCTCACCTCTAATGTTTATATTAGCATATCATAAACGCATGGAATAATCAAGTATAAAAACAAATCCTTTACTTTCACCGCTCCCCCCGATCAACAGAGCGCCGGGGCCGCTTTCGGCCTTTCTCCGCCTGTTCCCGCTGTTTGTCCGCTTGTACCACCACCTCCACTTGTTCCGGACCAAAGACTCGCTTGACCCGCTCATAGTCGGCGGAGACTTGCCGCAGGGCCTTATTTTCTAACTTGACCTCCTGCAATCGGTCAGACAGGCGGGCGTTGCTCTCCCTCACCCGGCCATAGTCCCCTTGCAGACGCTCAAATTTTCCCCGCAGCTCCACATAGGCCAGATACAGGGAGCGCAGCACCTTGACAATTTGGGCCAACAGGGGTTTGGCCTTTTTCTCCCGGTAGGCCCGGCCTGTTTCCAGCGTTCCCGGCTCCGGCAAAATCTCGTCCGGGTCGGCGGAGAAGTCCGCAGCCAACCGCTCCATGTTCTTTACCGCCGGGGCCAGTTCTTTGAGCCGCCGTTCCTGGCTCTCCACCTGGCTTTCTTTCTCCGCCTTGACTGTCTCCAGGACGGCGATCTCCTTTACCCGCTGTTCCTTCTTATAATCCAGTACAGACAGGTGCTTATCATGGGTGCCCTTATCCTCCCATTCAATCCCGTGGCGCTCCATAACCAGGGAAAGCTGCTCCTTTTCCGAGCGCACCCACTGGCTCCACTCCGTGTCCCCTCTGGTGCCGCCCTTGAAACCTTGGGCCGCTAACGCCTGTTTCAGCGATACCCGTGTGTCCAACCCCCGCTTGCTCCCGGTAGTGAACGGCACAAAGTCGATGTGCAGATGGGGTGTGGCCTCATCCATGTGGAGGTGAGCCGAGAATACCCGGAGATTGGGGTTACGCTCTTGAAACGCTTTCATGTACTCGTCCAGCACCGTCAAGGCAAGCCGCCCCTCGTCGCTGTCGGCGCTCATGTCATCCTTGTTGCCCACTTGCAGGATAATTTCATGGAACGGCTTTTCCTGCTTGCCGGAGCGTATCTTCTCATAGTAGTTTTCAATCTTGCGGTCTGCTCTGGTCTGCTTGGCGTTGTAGCGTTCCAGGGCCTCGTCAAAGAGTTCATGGTACACCGCCTTGATATTCTCCCGGCAGTATGTTACATTCAGGTGGGAACGCTCTGGATCAGTATTCTTGGCGTGAAACTTCCTACTGTTATGATTGACCGAACCTCGCCCCACCATGACGCTTATCGTCCTTTTCAAATCAATCCCTCCTTCCTTTTCCGCCGCGCCAGCGGCGGGCCTTTGTTACTTTCTGCGAAAGTAACGCAAAAGCACTTTTGACAGCCTATCGGCCATCAAAAGCGCATTTGCGCCCTACGGGGTGGTGTGGGGGCTTTGCCCCCGCCGTCTGCGGACGGCTCCCCCAGCAGGGCCGCCCTTTGAAAAGGGCACCCTGCACCCCGCCTAAACTTTTTCACTCGCCGTGGGGCAGGGAGGAAAGGCCAGCGGCCTTTCCACCGCCCGGCAAGTGTTTTCCGTGGGCCGAAAGTCAAGGGGTACGGGTTGTATTGCCTTACGGCAATCTCCACCCGCAGGTATGCCCCCTTGACTTTCGCCCCCGCTCCCCGTGACAGCCGTGACGACCGTGACGGCTTTTTTGATACCGGGGGCGGTGCCGCAGAGGTTGTCACGGCCGTCACGGTCGTCACGCCTGGGGAGGTTCCAGCGTCAACCGAATACTTCTCCCGGCGTGGGTACGGGTGCTTTCGTAGCGGATATGGTACTCATAGGACAGCCGCCACGCCCGAACATTTAACCGCATCGCCAGGGCATTGGCTTTCATATCCACCCCCAAGGCGGCGGTAAGGTCGGTGGCCGTTCCGCTCCACTCTGGCCGCTCCGCCGTCACCAGGGCGGCAACGGCCTCCAAAACCGGGTCAGGCGGTTCCTTATACGGTTCTGTTTCCCGCCGCTCCAACTCCCACGCCAGCCGTTCTTCGTCCCGTTTCAGATAGAGGCGCTGGTCTTGCAGGTCACGCCCGGAAATGTCCAGTGTGGCGGCATTGTCCGTCCTCCGTTCCTTTTGGAGCAGAAAGGCCCCGTCCGCCGCACCCATCAGGCCATTGGTGCCGGAGATCATATCAAACTTGTCGTCGGCCTGCTGCTTGCGGGTATGGTGTACCAGCAGGAGGCAGACCCCCGTTCCATCGGCAAAGCGTTTCAGACTGGTTATCACCTTATAGTCGTCTGCGTAACTGTACTTCTCGGCCCCGGCCTCCCTGATTTTTTGCAGGGTGTCGATGATGATAAGCCGGGTGTCAGGGTGTTCCCGGACAAACCCCTTTAGTTGTTCCTCCAGGCCACCGCCGAGCTGCTTGGCTCCGATGGCAAAGAACAGGTTTCCGGTACTCTCTACTCCAAACATCCGGTACAACCGCTCCTGTAAGCGACGGTGATCGTCCTCCAGGGCCAGATAGAGGACTGTCCCCTGGCGCACCTCGTACCCCCACAGGGAAAGGCCCATACTCACATAGTAGGCAAGCTGGGCCATGAGAAAGGACTTGCCCACTTTGGGAGCGCCCACAAACAGATATGTCCCCGCATAGAGCAGACCGTCTATCACAGGAGGTCTGCCGGGGTACACCTGCTCGTAGAGGTCATTCATAGACACGGTAGGCAGATAGGCCGGGTCGTTGACCCGGCTTATCTGCCGCATGATTTCCTCCAAATCTCTTTCCGGGGGCTTGTGTTCTGTCACGCCCTCTGCTATACTTTGGTTAGGTTTTTGTGAGAGCGACTGTCCCCCGTCTGCGCCAACAGACGGATATGGGACGGTCGTTTTCATTTTCAATCCATCCATCTATCAATCCTCCCTCATGCCGTCCATGATGGCGGCGATCAGCCGGATGGTGTCCAGCAGCTCCCCATCCACACCATTTCCGGCCTCGATACGCCCCAGTTCTTCCAGAACGGCGGCCAGCTCGTTCCGCAGGGCCTTATACACCCTGGGATTGCCCTGTACCACCACATCCCGGCACAGCAGCCGCCGGGTGATGTAGTCCTGCTTGGTAAGGCCAGAGAGCCGCACGGCGGTTTCAATCTCCCTGTCCTCCTCCGGGGACACCCGAAAAGCCACAGTTTTGTTTCTCCAGCGGTTGTGTCGGTCAAGATTTTTCGCTGACATGATTTAGGCCCCCTTTCGCTCCATGTCCAGTTTGTCCGCCATCTCTGTCTGCCGGGTGGGAAACAGGTGGGCGTAGCGGTAGGTAATATCAATGCTTTCATGTCCCACCCGGTCAGCGATTGCCAGGGCCGTAAAGCCCATGTCAATGAGCAGCGAAATGTGGGAGTGCCGCAGGTCGTGTATTCTGATCCGCTTGACCCCAGCCTCTTTCGCACCCCTATCCATCTCCCGGTGGAGGTAGGATTTTGTCACCGTGAAAATGCGGTCGGTGGGTTTCACCCCATACAGGCTCTTGATATAGTCCCGCATTTCTTCGCAGAGGAAAGCGGGCATTTGAATGACCCGGTTGCTCTTAGGGGTCTTGGGGTCTGTAATCACATCCTTGCCCTTGATCCGCTGGTAGGACTTGGAGATGGTGACGGTCTGTTTCTCAAAATCGAAGTCACCAGGAGTGAGGGCCAGCAGCTCCCCCTCCCGGACGCCGCACCAGTAGAGCATTTCAAAGGCGTAATAGGAGAGGGGCTTGTCCATCATGGCCTCGGCAAATTTCAGATACTCCGCCTTTGTCCAGAACAGCATTTCCCGTCCCTTGGGCTTGCCCATATTGCCCGCCTGGGCAGCGGGATTAACTTTTAGATTGTAGTGCCGTACCGCATGGTTGAACACGGCGCTCAACTGATTATGCAGCGTTTTTAAGTACACCGGAGAGTAGGGTTTGCCATTCTTGTCCCGGTAATTGAGCATTTCATTCTGCCAGGCGATGACCTCTTTGGAGTGAATGTCACACATCTTCCGCTTGCCGAAGTACGGCACCAACTTCTTGTAGAGGATATGCTCTTTTGTCCCCCAGGTGTTTTCCTTGATACGGCCCTTCATGTCCGCTACATAGACGGCCACAAAGTTTTCAAAGGTCATTTCCAGATCGGCGGTCTGCTGTTGCAGGAATGTCCGCTCCCACTCCAGAGCCTCCCGCTTGGTGGGAAAGCCCCGTTTCATTTTCTTTACTTTCTTACCCGTCCAGTCCTCGTAGTAAAAGGACGCATACCATGTGCCCTTTGCCTTGTCTTTGTATGCCGGCATTGTGGTTCCCTCCTTACTGCCTGTCCCGCAGCCCATAGAATTTTTCCTCGAAGTAGCGCCTGCTCACCCGTCCGGGAATGGTGAGAAAGCCTTTTTTCTTCAGCTCCTCGTTCATTTCCCGCACCAGCTTGTAGGCGTAGGGCTTGGAAACGCCCAGCTCCCTGGCAACCTCCTCCGCCCTCACAAACAGCTCCTTTTCCATGGTCAGCACCTCCTTGTTTTTGTTTCGCAAATATGTTAATATCCGCATTGTCATTATACATTAACATCTATGCTAATGTCAAGAATTTATTTCGCTTTTTTGTTAAGATATATCTTGCATATTTCGCTTTTTTGCGCTATACTATCCTCAAAGGCGGTGAATGATATGACCGTAGGGGATAAAATCAAGAAAATCCGTACCTTTCGGGGCATGACGCAAAAGGAATTGGGCCTTGCCATCGGTTTGGAGGAAAAGGGTGCAGACAACCGGATTGCCCAGTATGAGACGAATTACCGTGTCCCGAAACGGGAGTTGCTGGACAAGATGGCCGAGGCGCTGCGGGTAGACCGCCAGAACTTCTACACCATTGCCCCCGGCTCTGCCGAGGACTTTATGCGGACATTTTTCTGGCTGGACGAGGACAGCCCAGGCGCTATCCGCCTGTTCCAGCTTGTCCGCAATCCCGGCAAGACAGGGGCCTCCGATGATACCAGTGTGCGCTACAATGACAACGACGACTGGCCCATCCATCCTCCCGTGGGGATTTACTTTCAGTACGGACTTGTGGACGAGTTCATGCACGAATGGCTTTTGCGCCAGCAGGAACTTGACACCGGGGAGATCACCAGGGACGAATACTTTGAATGGAAACTGAACTGGCCCGCTACTTGTGACGATGGCAAGGAACGCCAGTATTATGTAGCCTGGAGAAAAAATAAATAAGACAAGCAAAAAACCGCCCTGCTGAATTTGTCGTTCAGCAGGGCGGTTTTGCTTGTCTCTTTGTGATTATTCTCTTGGGAATACCGGACGGACACAATAGTATCAATCCAGTATCAAGAGCCACAGCGACGGGCAAAAAAGCCTGTATTCATGCGGGTTTGCGCCGTTTTGACGGTCATTCCCACTCCACTGTGCCGGGGGGTTTGGAAGTGATATCGTAGACTACGCGGTTTACATGGTCTACCTCATTAGTGATTCTGTTTGACACCTTTGCGAGGATATCATACGGAATTCTTGCCCAGTCTGCTGTCATGAAATCGTCCGTTGTTACGGCACGGATTGCAATTAAGTGGTCATATGTTCTATGATCGCCCATTACGCCAACGGTCTGAACATCGGGAAGAACGCAGAAGAACTGTGCAAGATTTTTCTCGTAGCCGTTCTTTGCCATTTCGTCACGAAGCACCCAGTCAGCCTCCTGAAGCACTTTAATTTTATCAGCGGTAAGTTCGCCGATAACACGCACACCGAGGCCGGGGCCCGGGAACGGCTGACGCCATACAAGTTCTTTCGGGATACCGAGCTTTTCACCTACTCTGCGAACTTCGTCCTTGAACAAATCGCAAAGCGGCTCGATAACACCTACAAACTGAACATCATCGGGAATCTTAACTCTGTTATGATGAGTTTTAATTACAGCGGCATCGCCTTTTCCGCTTTCGATACAGTCGGGATAAATAGTGCCCTGTGCGAAAAAGCCCTTATCTTTCTGATTTCTGATTTCATTCCAGAAAACATTGAAAAATTCTGTGCCGATAATTTTTCTCTTCTGCTCGGGGTCTGTTACGCCCTTGAGCTTTGCAAGGAAATGCTCTCCGCAGTTTACACGGACGAAATTCATATCAAAAAGGCTTGTGAATGTTTTTTCAACATAATCGCCCTCGTCTTTTCTCATAAGACCCTGGTCAACAAAAACGCAGGTGAGCTGTTTTCCGACAGCTCTTGAAAGGAGACCAGCCGCAACAGAAGAATCTACACCGCCTGAAAGACCGAGGATTACATTTTTATCGCCTATCTGCTCACGAAGTTTCTGAACTGTGTTTTCAATGAAATTATCCATAACCCAGTCGCCTGAGCAACCGCACACCTCATAGAGGAAGTTGTGGAGCATTTTCATACCGTATTTACTGTGGGTAACCTCAGGGTGGAACTGAACGGCATAGATATTTTCCTTAACATTCTGCATAGCTGCGCAGGGACAGTCATTAGTTGTGCCGATTATCTCAAAGCCCTCAGGAGCCTGTGAAATATAGTCTGTATGGCTCATCCACACAGTGCTTTTTTCGGGAACATCTTTGAACAAAGCTGAGCTTTTTACATTAAGTTCAATTTTTCCGTACTCTGAAACGGGAGCCGTTTCGACCTTTCCGCCCGCCATCCAAGCTATAAGCTGACAGCCATAGCATATTCCGAGAACGGGAATACCGAGTTTAAGAATATCGGGAGTATAGTGCGGAGATTCCATATCATAAACAGAATTCGGGCCGCCTGTAAAGATAATGCCCTTATAACCGCCTGCCTTTATTTCATCCAAAGACACGGTATACGGCAAAATTTCAGCATAAACATTATTATCTCTTACACGGCGTGCGATAAGCTGATTATACTGCCCGCCGAAATCAAGAACGAGAATTTTTTCCATAACTGTGCTCCTTTCATCTCTATTAAGCAAGATACCGACCTCCAAAAGGCAGTCGGTATCAAATAATTATTTTCTGTAAATTATAGCTTCTCTTTCGGGGCCGTTTGAAACCATTGTTATGGGAGTGCCGATTTTGCTTTCGATAAACTCAACATAATCCCTTGTTTCCTGCGGAAGTTCGTCATAATTTCTTATGCCGCGGATGTCGCAGTGCCAGCCCTTAAAGGTTTTATATACAGGTTTGCATTTTTTGAGTTTCGGAGTTGTGGGGAAGTAATCAATTACCTCGCCGTCAAGCTCGTAACCAACGCAAACCTTGATTTCCTCAAGATATGAGAGACAGTCAAGAGCAGTCATAACAACCTGAGTTGCGCCCTGACACTCTACACCGTAGCGTGTTGCAACGCAATCGAACCAGCCAACACGACGGGGTCTGCCCGTAGTTGCACCGAATTCGCCCTTGTCTCCGCCGTGAATACGAAGTTCCTGTGCTTCTTCCTCATCAAGGATTTCTGAAACAAATTCGCCCGCACCTACAGCACTTGAATAAGCCTTTGTTACGCAGACAATATCCTTTATCTGATTTGCAGGGATGCCTGCGCCTACGCAACCGTAACCTGCAAGAGTTGAGGATGATGTAACCATGGGATAAATACCGAAATCGGGGTCTTTAAGAGTACCAAGCTGACCCTCAAGGAGTATATTTTTGCCCTCTTTGATAGCGTTCTGAATATAGGTGTGAGTATCGCAAACGAAGGGAGCGATTTTCTCTTTATATTCCATACATGTTGCGTAAAGCTCATCCTCATCAAGAAGAGTTTCATTATATACATATTTGAAAAGGAGATTTTTGAGAGTGCAAATGTTTTTGAGTTTGGCTTTCAAAACCTCATCGTCAAAAAGTTCATTTACCTGAATACCGATTTTGGCATACTTATCGGAAAAGAACGGAGCAATACCGCTTTTTGTTGAACCGAAAGCGTTTTTGCCGAGTCTTTTTTCCTCACACTCGTCAAGCTTGATATGATAAGGCATAAGAATCTGACAGCGTTCGGATACAAGAAGTTTCGGGTTGAGACCTGCTTTTTTAATATCCTCAAGCTCGTTTATAAATCTGTTTATATCGAGCGCAACGCCGTTTCCGATAATGCAAACGGTATTTTCACTGCAAACACCGCTGGGCATAAGATGAAGTGCAAATCTGCCGTGCTCATTAATAATTGTATGGCCGGCATTGGCGCCACCCTGAAAACGAATAACAATATCTGCATCCTGCGCAAACATATCGGTAATTTTACCTTTGCCTTCATCGCCCCAGTTTGCGCCGACTATTGCTCTTACCATAGTTTTAAATTCTCCAATCACTTAAAAATAAAAATGAAACGGGAACGGGGTAACACACAGTTTCCCGTTCCCTTGTTTAATTATATATTATTGCAAAAGGCAAGTCAACAAGAAATGATTAATTTAACGGACTTTTCTCTTTTTCCTCGGGTTTTCCGACAGTTACAGTATCCTTGTTGAGCTTCATTATAGGAATCATAAGTCCCGGCATACCAGTAAATGACGACACATTATTTACAATCATTCTGAGGAACGGGAAAATCTGGTCGAAAGATTCCGTATGGATATCGGGCTTTTGGTCGCCCTCTGAAAATGAAAATTCTGCCGCAAGCTCAATCTTGATTTCAAACGGATTCATATCCGCATCGGTAATTCTGAAATCAAGAATACCAACACATTTCTTAACTTCGTCCATATAATTCACATTATATTTTACCTGATTCTGAAGTTTGAGCTGTGTTTTCGGTTTTACCCTGTTTTCAATTTCGAGTTTGTTTACCTTGTAGCCTAATAACTGAACCATAATTTTTTACCCTCCTGCTGAAACGCTGTTACTCAAAACGAATAATAAACTCTGCCGTTTTGAAGCTGTGCATCTTTATAATACGCCATTTCGGCAATATTTACAATCTGAAATCCTCTGTTTACAAGTTCGGGAACAAATTGTTCAACAGCATCTGCGCTTGTTTCGTAAATATCGTGCATAAGAATAACATCGCCGTCTTTTGCCGTATCAAGAACATAATTCTTGATTCTTTGCGCATCACGGTGTTTCCAGTCGTTTGTATCAACGCTCCAAATACATATTGGCGCGTTACAATTCTGCTTGATAACATCCGAAAGATAGCCGCCCGTAGGTCTGAATGCAGACGGTGCGTGGCCTGTTACTTCCTTAATAACATCTGAGCCTTTTGAAATATCCTCAACAGTTACATCTTTGCCGTAATGCTTATGGTCATATGTATGATTGCCGAGTTCACAGCCGATTTCAACCATTCTTGTTGCGCAAGAAGCATTAGAACTGCTTGCAAGTCTTGAAGCAACAATGAAAAATGTTGCCGAACCATTATTACTCTCTAGCGCATCAAGTATTCTTGAAGTTGAAGATTTATTAGGTCCGTCATCAAATGAAAGAGCAATCATCGGCTTTGACGGGTCAAGATCAGTTCTGATATAAAACGGCGCGTTTGCGACTGTTATTTTACAAGTTGCCGTTTTCCCGTTATATGTAGTTGCTGTTACATTCGCCGTACCCTCTGAAACAGGAACAAGTTTTGTTCCCTCAACCTTAACAATACTCTGATTATCCGAAGCAACAGATGTTGTCAGCGAAGCGCTGCCTTCTGAAAGCTGGGGAACAAGATTTGATGTTGTGCCGAGGTACACTGTTTTTTCCGAATACGGAAAATTAACAGATTCCGGAGCATTTTGAACAGTTACACTGCAAGAAGCCGAAAGCCCGTTATAACTTTTAACTCTCACATTAGCTGTGCCCTTTGAAACACCCTTTAATACTCCACCGGAATTAACCTCAATTACCTTTGGGTCCGAAGATATAAACTCCAGCCCTGAATTTATTTCAGACGGGCCGATGTTCAAAGTTACTTTATATGTTTCTCCTGCGCCGAGGGTGTACTCCTCCTGAGAAAAAGCGATTGTTGACGGTGCGTCCTCAACATAAACCGTGAGTTCCGATTTTCCTATTCTGACAAGGGCGCTTCCTTTTGAAACAGCGGTAAACACACCGTTTTTATCAACTTCAACAACTTTTTTATTGTAACTCTTAAAACGAACCAGGGTCTTATTTTCCATGGGATAGTCATATTCTTGACCCACACCCATAATAAGCACATCTGAATTTACATAAACAGTGTTATCCTTTATATTTTGGCTGATTACAGCGGCAACAAACCAAATCAAAATCAGAGAGGCAACGAAAACAATAGCTGCGCGATAGCTTACGGCTTTTTTCTTTCCCGTAAACATCAATTCTGCCTCCTTACAATTTCATATTCTCCATTGTCGGGACAAAAATACTTGCAGGACTTACTGCCCGCAGTTTCAAGAAAACGAAGATATTCATCCTCGTCAAGTTGCAGGTTGCAAAACTCCTCACCGCTGTCCTCATCACGGAAAAACCAGCGGCATTCTTCACATAAAATGTCCACTTTCTTTTCATCTCCACAAGTCACACAATATAATAATATTTATTACAGAAATTATTATACATTGAGCCGACATTATTATCAATTAATAATTAAACAATTATTTATGTTTTTTCTGTGAATTTTTTAGATATTTTTATATCTTTGCAGTTTTCACTCGAATAATGGAAAAACCTGATAAAACACGCAGGCAAATTTATCCTGTAGTTTTATCAGGCAAAGCTGTTTTTTTTACAGCCTTAATTCGTCTTCTTTTCTCTTTTTTGCGTTGTTAACGGCAGTGGGAACGGCAAATCCTACCGCACCGCCAACCGCTAAACCTATAATCAAAAACAGCCACCACAGAGCATTCTTCTTTTCCTCTTCTTTTTCAGGCTGAGCCGTCTCGGTTTTCTTTTCGATTACCGTTGAAACATCAATAGTCTGAGTATAAGTTTCAGCAAATGCGTCTTCATAACTCAAGGTAACCGTTCCCGCAATTTCGCCGAGTTTATCAGCGCTCACTCTTAAATTAGCACTTCCCGAGGCACTTTCTCCCGCAGGTATTTCGCCTACAAAAAGAGCCCCGCCGCTTTGAAGTCCGTCTATATCAAAAGTGAGTTTAACATTGCGCAAATCGGTTTTGCCCGTGTTCATAAAACTTGCTTCCATGGTGGAGGTATCGCCCTGAATCACCTTTGCAGGAAGAACAATTCCGTCATAATCAAGCCCTACAGACTGTCTGACGGTAACGCCCACAATATCCGTAGCCGTATAAGGAGTAAAATATTCGTCCTCATATTCTGCGGTTACCGTAAGCTTATGCTCGCCTATTTGAGCGGTATTTAAAGCTTTGAGCGGTATTTTCCAGGTGTATGTGCCCGATGCTTTTATGCTCTCAATATAGGCGGTGGGCATACCCTCAGCTTCTATCTCTCCGCTTTCTTCGCTTACTGAGAGTTTAATATTATAAAGAGGTTTTGTTTTGCTGTAATTTTTAAACTTGATTTCAAGAGTTGAGGTCTGGGACGGGGTTATATAACCGCCGTCCACATTATACTCCGTAACCATAAGCCTTGGCTGAGAGGCATTGAGCGTTGTTTCCTCTTCTTCCTGCGCTAAAATCGATATTGAAGAGGCACAGCACAAAATCAAGGCTAATATAAATGCAAAATATTTTTTCATTACAATTCCCTTATATTATCAATAATACTATTTTTCATTTCTTTTTTGATTTTCAGCCACAGATTTAAATAACAAATGACAATCAACGCAAACACAAACGCCAACGATGCCAAAGGATTAAATGTTAAGGCGAAAGTTTTTTCGTTTAACCTGCATACAACAAACGCTGTGATAAAACTTAAAACAAATCCGCCTAAGCCGATTGAAACACCCCACAGCAGCATAGAAAATATTTGCATTGTATACGAGCGTACAAGGGTATTTTTATCCGCACCGACAGCGCGCAGAGTACCTATTTTATGCTTACTGTTTCTGATGCTTGAAGTTATTGTATTGTTTATAACAGATATAGCTATTGTAAATACAAACACAATTACAGCCGTAATTATAATGGTGAATTTTTCCAAACCCTGCTGCTGCATGATTTGATAGCCATAGTTTGATAACACATCAGCTTGGTCAACATTTTCCGCCACGGTGTTAAGAACACTCATAACAGATTTATCAATTTCATCCGTACATTCGGAATCAAGGTCGAGGGTTATTTCTTTATATCTCAATCCGTCAACATATTTATCCATAACATTATTGGTTGTCAACAAAGCAAAATCGCCGAAAAAATAATGTTTTAAAGCGCTTTTATCAAGCTGAATTATTGCGCCGATTTTGACTTTATGCTTTGTAACAACTGCATTATCAGGTATTGACGAAGTTGTTTCGGTTGAGCCTTCTGAAGCACTTTGACTGGGAGCTGTTACAAAAGCTATTTCAATTTCATCGCCTGCGTGAAAATCACATTCACCGAAGAAAATACAGTCTTCTCCGTTAGTATCCTTATTCGTTACAGTATAGATGCCTTCATAATCTCCGCCTTCATACCTAACACCTATGTTTTGCGGGGCAACAAGCAATATTTCTTCACCTGAGTTAATTTTGGAAATGTTTATTTCGCCGTCCCATACATATTTTGAAAGTTTTTCAATATAATCCGAATCAAAAGACACAATATCTGTTGAAATATAATTGTCAGTGCCGAACATTTCAGCCATTTTTATTCCGTCGGAAGCATTGTATTGCTTAGAAAATAACGCATCTTGGTAATTTTCTTTATTTATATCAGAGTCTGCATACTTTTCGTAATCTTTTTCATATCTGTTCGAAACCTGTTTTCTGTAATCGGATGATGAATAATCAGTGAGTATGCTTGCCGACGCCCTTTTTATTCCGTTTGAAGAACCGATATAATCACAGCTTTCTGCAAGAAACCTGTCTGTTTCAGAGAAACCGTTGTTTTCATTTCTGTAATTCACACCGTTACCTGACCACGAATCAGATTTCAAAGACAACTCGTAATCATAAGCAGTAGTCAACAGATTATCCCTTTGATAAGTGTAATACGAAAAAGTGTAACCCGACGCAACAATAGAAATTATAAGCATCAGCGTTACTGCTGCATTTTTTCTTCTGTCAAATGTAAGGCTGCGTTTAGCCATAAGGGATGAAACATTGAACTCTTTTTTTGACTTGATATGCTTTTCATTCAGAGTTCTTGTATTCTCAATATTCCTTATCGCCTGTATAGGGGAAATTTTTGAAGCTGAAACAAGAGGAATCAAAGAGGCAAGCATAACACAGCCAATACTGAACAATGCAGAAAGAATAAATACCCACCATTCAGGAGTAAAGCTGTATTCATCACCCAACAGAGAAATGATACCTTTCACAATAAAGTACGAAATCACTATGCTTATAGGTGTAGCGATTAAACTAATTATCAAAGCCTCTCTGCCGTATGCGCTTATTATCTGACTTCTTGTGGCACCTACTGCCCTGAGCATACCTATTTGCTTTTTTCTGTCTTTTAGATTTGAGTTAAAAGCGTTTACTATGAAAAGACAAGCCGACAGCATTAAGACAGCGGCAACGACAATGATAAAAACAACTTGAAAGGTAATATCCGTTGCTGTGTCATCATTTAGATGCAAAGCTGCATTTTCCGAAACGATAACAAAATATCTGCCGTAGTTATCAATATTGTTATTAATGAAAAACTTTTCAACTTTTTTATAAACATCTCCAGTTATATTTTCATCGTAAAAATCACCGTAACAGACAAGTTTTTCCTTGCCGCCCAATTCAACAGTTGCAGAACTTCCTACAAAAGCAGAGGGAACATCAGCGCTGTCAAGTCCGCTTGAAAAACAGATATTATTTGCCTTGTTTTCCAAAATTCCCACAAGTTTATACTTTTTTTGCACTGAATTTTCAAAGACTTCTTCCCCGTTTTGAACCTTGAAGTTAAAAACTATCTCATCGCCTATTTCTGCTGATATATTCATCTTAGAAAGTGTAATCGCTTCAATTGCGATTTCATTTTCATTTGTAGGATAAGTTCCCTTGGACAAAACAGGATTAAGCAGTTTATACGCCGTATCATCAACAGCCGCAACTACTGCAAAATCATAATTGCTATTATCAGTGCTGTATGCATTTCCGAGAATTCTTCCGTATCCGCATTCACCGAACAATTTTTCATTTTGCCCTGATGACACAAGTTCCTCGTCTGCGTTTGCATACATGAAATCATAATTGCCGAACTTGCTTTTGGTTATACTTTCGACTGAACTAAAAATAGAAGAAACGCTGAAAATAATACCCGATGAAAAGACCATTGCAAGAATGATACCGATAAGCATTATTGCATACTGTTTTTTCCTTGCTTTCAGATTTCCGAGCGCAAGCGTGTTGACAGTAAACTTTTTCTTCACTGCTCACACCTCCGCATTTCTGCTGTCGCTTACTATCTTTCCGTCTTCAATACTCAAAATTCTGTCTGCCTGCTCCGCAACATGCAAATCGTGCGTAACAAGAATAAGAGTTGTGCCGAGTTCTTTTGCGGCGTATTTAAGAAGAGAAAGTACCTCTCTGCCACTTTTGCCGTCAAGGTTTCCCGTTGGCTCGTCCGCATAAAGAATAGACGGCTTATTTGCAAGAGCCCTTGCAATAGCAATTCTTTGCTGCTGGCCGCCGGAAAGAGCGGACGGCAAATGCTCAAGCCTATCCTCTATGCCGAGAATATTTATAATTTTTTCAATATACTCCTCATCAGGCTTTTTCTTATCAAGCATAACGGGGAGAAGAATATTTTCATAACCCGTTAGTTCCTGAACAAGATTATATGACTGAAAAACAAAGCCGAAACGGCGGCGTCTTAATATTGAAAGCTGATTATCATTATAATCCGAAAGCTTTTTTCCGCCGTAAACCACTTCGCCCGAGGTGGGATATTCAAGGCTTGAAAGCATATGAATAAAAGTGGATTTTCCTGAGCCTGAGGGTCCTGTAATAGCGCAGAATTCGCCCTGTTCAAAAGCCGCCGTTACATTATCGACCGCCTTTACAACATTTTCACCGCTTAAATATTCTTTTGTTAAGTTTTTACATTCAATTATATTCATATCAAGCGCCCCTTTCAGCTACATCATATTATATTGACCTTACATTTCCCTTACAGAAATCTTAAAATTCCGTAAGAATTGAAAGCGGGAACAGCATTGCTGCTCCCGCCTTAAATAGTTATATATCCGTCCAAATGAGGTATACATATCGTAACACACAAGCCGTTATTTTTATTTTCAGCGCTGATGATTCCGTGGTGTTTTTCAACGATTGCCTTTGTTATAGCAAGTCCTACTCCTGCGCTTGACGGCAAGGAGTTTTTCGTTTTTCCGAAACGGGTAAACAGCGTTGAAAGTTCTGTTTCTTCCACGCCTCCCCCGTTATCCTGAATTTCTATAACAGTTGATTTTTTGCCGTGTGAAATACTGATTTCAACCGTTCCGTCCTTTTCAGTATGCTCGCTTGCGTTCTTTATAACATTGCTTATCGCTTCGCTTATCCATTCCCTGTCACAACGAATAACGCTTTCGCCTGTTACGGAATATCTTTTTTCGGGAAAAAGACTTTTAAAATCATAAATCAGTTCATCCGCAGTCTGCCTTATTTGTATTTTATCAAAATTCATAACATAGGCGTCGCTCTTGATTTTTTCAAGCCGTAAAAGATTTTGAACAAGATTTTCCATCTTCTCAATCAGCTGAAGTTCTTTTTGAGTGTGCCCGTTTGAATTTTCTTCATTGTCCATTTCGCAGTAAAGGCGAAGCGCCGCAAGCGGCGTTTTGAGTTGGTGAGAAACATCCGAAATAAATTCCGTATTCTTTTTAGTTTCGGCAACGGTATTATTTCTTTCAAGGTCTATCATATTTTGCAAATCGCTTATACCGTTTTGAAGTCTTGCAAACTCATCGTCACTAACGCTGAAATCAGTTTTTCTGCCGTTGTTGATATATTCGTTTATGGCGTTGCAAAGATTTGAAATTCTTTTTTTATCTCTATATCTAAAAAAGAAAAGAACACCGCAAACAATAACCAAAACCGCTGAAACAGCGATTAAAATTATCTCCGCCAAGCTCATATTACTCCTCCCATCTATATCCGACAGAGCGAATAGTTGAAATATGCTTTGCGCCTATTTTTTCCCTCAGTCTTGATATGTGAACGGAAAGAGTATTATCGTCTATAAAATTGTTATTGTCATCCCATATATTTTGCAAGAGCGTACCACGGGTTACGATTATTCCGCTGTTTCTCATAAGCAAAGATAAAATCTGAAATTCCGTGGGCGTTACATAAACCGTGTTTCCGTTTATTTTAACAGTCATACGCTCTGTATCAACAACAAAATCACTGCTTTTAAGCACCGCTTTATTATTTCTGCGAAGAAGCGCGCGGACACGAGAGAGAAGTTCGAGCAACTTAAACGGCTTTGTAACATAATCGTCTGCGCCTGCATCAAGTCCGCGCACAATCTGTATTTCATCGTCACACGCAGTTAAAAACAGAATAGGGGTGTTACTGTCAGTAATGCGTATTTGGGCGCACAAATCAAAGCCGCTTCCGTCAGGCAGCATAACATCGAGAATTATTAGACTGAATTTGTTTTTTTGAAGAATTTTTTCAGCAGTTTTAACACAGTCTGCATTTTCTACCGAATAGTCCTGCTTTTTCAGCATTTCGCATAAACCGTCTCGGAGAAAAGCGTCATCCTCAACTACCAATATTTTTTCATTCATATTCTCACCCGCTGATTTTATAATAGCATAAACAAAATTACCTATCAACAAACCTTACAAAATCTTAATATAACAATAGGTATTCAGAGCACAAAAAAACCGCGGCAAAAGCCGCGGTTTAATTTATAGATTATTAGTCAAGGTTTTCCTTAACTGTTTTGAGTTCAGCCTCAAGCTCTTCGGGAAGAGTATCGCCGAATTTAGCATAAAGCTCTTCAACGCCCTTGAGTTCTTCTTTCCAAGCGTCCTTGTCAACATCAAGAATCTTTTCAAGATCCTCAGTTGTCATATCAAGGCCTTCAAGGTTGATGTCCTCAGCCTTGGGAAGGTAACCGATAGCAGTTTCAACAGCGTCAACCTTGCCTTCGCAACGGTCGATAATCCAGTCGAGAACACGAAGGTTATCGCCGAATCCGGGCCAGAGGAAGTGACCCTCGTCATCCTTACGGAACCAGTTAACATTGAAGATCTTGGGAGCCTTATCGGGATCAAGTGTTTCACCGATCTCGATCCAGTGCTTCCAATAGTCACCCATGTTGTAGCCGCAGAAGGGAAGCATAGCCATGGGGTCACGACGAACAACACCTACTGCGCCTGTTGCAGCAGCAGTTGTTTCAGAGCCCATGATTGAACCAACGAATACACCGTGATTCCAGCTCTTTGACTGATATACGAGAGGAGTGAGCTTAGCACGTCTGCCGCCGAATACGAAAGCAGAAATCGGAACACCCTGCGGATTTTCAAATTCAGAAGAAATGCAGGGGCAGTTAACTGCGGGAGCAGTAAATCTTGAGTTCGGATGAGCACCCTTTTCAGTAGCCTCTTTGCCGTTCCACGGATTGCCCTTCCAGTCAACAGCGTTTGTAGGAGCATCGTCATCAAGACCTTCCCACCAAACTGTGTTGTTGTCAAGGTTGTGGCAAACATTTGTGAAGATAGTGCCCTTCTTTGTAGCTGCAAGAGCATTCGGGTTTGACTTGTCGTTTGTGCCGGGAGCAACGCCGAAGAAACCGTTTTCAGGGTTGATAGCATAAAGTCTGCCATCCTCGCCCTTTCTGATCCAAGCGATATCGTCGCCTACGCACCAAACTTTGTAACCCTTCTTCTTATAGCCTTCCGGAGGAATAAGCATTGCAAGGTTTGTTTTACCGCATGCGCTCGGGAATGCTGCGCAGATATACTTAACCTCACCGTTGGGCTTTTCAAGGCCAAGGATAAGCATATGCTCTGCCTGCCACATCTCGTTTTTACCAAGATAAGAAGCAATACGAAGAGCAAAGCACTTTTTACCAAGAAGTACGTTTCCGCCGTAACCTGAGTTAACAGAAATAATTGTGTTGTCCTCGGGGAACTGGCAGATCCATCTGTTTTCTGCATCAATGTCGCATTTGCAGTGCATACCGCGTACCCAGTCATTTGAGTCGCCGAGTACATCAAGTACTTTCTTGCCAACTCTTGTCATGATGCACATATTAAGAACTACATAGATAGAGTCTGTGATTTCAATACCGATTTTTGAGAACGGAGAACCAACGGGGCCCATTGAATAAGGAATGATATACATTGTTCTGCCCTCGTAAGAGCCTTTAGCAATGTCATAAAGCATTTTGTATGCTTTTTCAGGATCCATCCAATGGTTTGTGGGGCCTGCATCTTTCTCATCTCTTGAGCAGATAAGAGTTCTGTCTTCAACACGAGCAACGTCGTTAACTGCCGTTCTGTGAAGATAGCAGTCGGGAAGAAGCTCTTCATTAAGCTTAATAAGTTCGCCTGTTGATACAGCCTCTGCTCTGAGAGCTTCGATCTGTTCGTCGGAGCCGTCAATCCAAACAATCTTTGAAGGCTTGAGAAGTTCTACTTTCTCATCAAGCCAAGCAAGGAGAGACGGATTTTTGGTAAGATTAGTTTCCATATTTATTCTCCTTTAAAATAGATTTACAAATTTTAAGAGCAAAAACAGAGTGTTCCATTTTTGTCAATATTATTATACCAACTATTTCCCGAAATTCAATAGTGATACTGTCCAATTTAACTAAAAGTTCACAATATCAATTGGCATATTTGCATAAGCGTTGAGCGAAGAGTCTGCACGGACGCCTGCAAGGTACTCATAATATCCCTGGGCGGCTACCATTGCGCCGTTGTCGCCGCAGTATTTAAGCTCGGGAAGCTGAAGGCTGAAGCCGTGCTTTTTACACATTTTTTCAGTTTCAGACCTTAAAAGCGAATTTGCAGAAACACCGCCTGCAAGCACTATTTTATTATAACCGAAATCGAGCGCAGCTTTCTCAAGATTTGAAACAAGACAAAAAACTACATTTTTTTGAAAAGACGCCGCCAAATCCGCCGTGTTTATTTCTATTCCCTTTTGCTGAGCATTATGTACTGTATTTATAACAGAAGTTTTAAGACCGCTGAACGAAAAATCATAGGGCGCTCCGTCAACCTTTGGATGAGGAAAAGGAAATGCATCGGGATTTCCGCTTCCGCTTATTTTGTCTATACTGATACCTCCGGGATAAGGCAGTCCCATTGTTCTGCCCGCTTTATCAAGCGCCTCGCCTGCCGCATCGTCCCTTGTTTTACCTATGATTTTATAATCCGTATAGCTGTTTACAGCAACGATATGTGAATGTCCGCCGCTGACAACAAGGCAGAGAAAAGGCGGTTCAATATCCGAAGTAAGATAATTTGAAGCAATGTGCGAGCGCAGGTGATGAACAGGAACAAGAGGTTTGTTTGCCGAAACGGCAAGACCTTTTGCGAAATTCACACCCACAAGAAGTGCGCCGATAAGACCGGGCGCAAAAGTTACAGCCACGGCTTCAATATCTTCAATTTTACAATTTGCCTGAGCAAGCGCCTCAGCAACAACGCCGCTGATTGACTCTGCGTGACGGCGTGACGCAATTTCAGGTACAACGCCGCCGTATAATTTATGCTCATCAAGCGATGTGGCGATTACATTTGAGAGGACTTTTCTGCCGTCCTCAACAACTGCCGCCGCAGTTTCGTCACAGCTTGACTCAATTCCTAATATTTTCATTCTTTAACCTCTTTTAAACAATCCCTTTTCATTAAAACGGCGTTTTCCGTGGGGTTGGAATAATAATCTTTTCTTACTCCCGTATCGTAAAAGCCGAGGGATTTATAAAGATTTATAGCCGCCGTATTGCTTTCACGAACATCGAGGAACACATCGCCCTCCACGCTTTCAAGACTTTTTGAAAGCACTGCACGGGCAATTCCCTTTTGCCTGTATTCGGGCAGAACGGCAACACGGACAATATCAGCCTCGCCCGTTAAGGCATAAAGCCCTACATAACCTACGCCCCTGCCGTTTTCAACGGCTACATAAAATTTTGAAAACTCGTTTTGAAGTTCAGCCTCTATTGAAATTTCATTCCACGGGCGTGAAAAGCACGCCTTTTCAATTTCGGCAACATCTTTGATATATTCTTTTGAAAGCTCTTTAATTTCCATTTTTCATTCCGTATATTTATTTAAAATCAATGTGCGTCATACCATGTTTTGCCGATTTTTCCGTCTGCAACAAACTTAACTGAAAGCTTGCAGGCGTTTTCCATTTCCTCGGTTACAATGGCAAGCGCTTTGTCTGCCTCTTCCTGCGGTGATTCAACGATAAGTTCATCGTGCACCTGCAAAATGAGTTTTGATTTCATATTTTCTGCTTTAAGCCTGTCATCAACCTTAATCATAGCGATTTTGATTATATCCGCCGCCGTGCCCTGGATAGGCATATTTCTTGCCACTCTTTCACCGAAAGCACGCAGCATATGATTTGACGAAGCAAGTTCAGGTAGGTATCTTCTTCTGTGAAACAGCGTTTCGGAATAGCCTGTATCCTTTGCTGTTTCAATCATTTTATTCATATAATCAGCAACACCGCTGAAATGGTGAAGATAGCCGTCTATATATTCTTTAGCCTCTTTAACGGAAACATCAATATCCTTAGCAAGGCTGAAAGCGCCGATTCCGTAAACAATACCGAAATTAACTGCCTTTGCCCTTGAACGCATGAGGGGCGTTACCATATCGGGCGGAAGATTGAAAACCTGCGCCGCTGTGGTGCGGTGGATATCTTCGCCGCTGTTGAAAGCGTTTATCATATTTTCATCACCCGACAGAGCGGCAAGAACACGCAATTCAATCTGACTATAATCGGCGTCAATAAGCACTTTATTTTCACCTGCCACGAAAAAGCGGCGCATTTCCTTGCCGAGTTCCGTTCTTATGGGGATATTTTGAAGATTCGGCTCAAGGGATGAAATTCTGCCCGTTCTTGTTTCAACCTGATTAAACGAGGTATGAATACGCCCGTCCTGAGCGATAACTTTTAAAAGTCCGTCACAATAAGTTGATTTTAATTTTGAAAGGCTTCTGTATTCAAGAATGAGAGATACTACGGGGTATTCTTCCGCAAGTTCCTCAAGCACTTCTGCTTTTGTTGAATAGCCGCTTTTAGTTTTCTTTTTACAGGGTATGCCCATTTCTTCAAAAAGGACAACACCAAGCTGTTTGGGTGAATTTATATTAAACTCGTGCCCTGCCTTTTCGTAAATAGCGGCGGTGAGTTCCTTTATTTTTTTTGAAAGACCTGAGGAGAATTTTTCAATGCCCTCTCTGTCCACATCAAAGCCCGCAATTTCCATTTTGCCAAGCACTCTTGCAAGTGGCAATTCAATGTCTTTTAAAAGAGAGCTTTGATTTGCCTCTTCGATAAGTCCGTTAGTTCTCTCAAAAAGTTCCTCAAGTACTGCGGCGTTTATAACGCAAGGTTCATCGCTTCCGAGTTCATTTTTATATTCGGGAACGGGAACGGAGTATTCAAGGCAGAGGTGGTCTATATCATAATTACTGTCTGACGGGCGGAGAAGATAAGCAGAAAGCATAAGGTCGCCGCAGACTTTTTTACATTCAACGCTGATTTCTTCCGCAAGACGGTGAAGAAATTTAGTGTTATACGAATATTTTTCGACATCACTTTCAAAAAAGGCTTTTACAAATTCAGCCCATCCCTGTGCATAAGACGAAACTGCAAACACCTCGTCTCCGAAAGCAAAATAAAAATCTGCAATTTCATTTTGAATAACATCTGGATAAAAATACACCTTGTCACAGGCGAGTATTTTTTCAAGCAGTTTTTCCGTATCCTCGCACACAGTTTTAGTAAGAATTCTTTTTTCAGTTTCTTTTTTCTCGATAACTGCGCCTGATTTATTGAGCTCAAATTTATCTATAATACTGTAAAGCTCATATTTTGCAAGCTTCTGCGCCGCATTGTCATCGGCAGTCTGAACGGTGTAATCAGAAATCTCCGTGCTTACGGGTGCATCTGTGCGGATTGTTCCGAGTTCAAGAGAAAGATACGCTTTATCCTTATCATTGCGCAGTTTTTCACGAACGCCTTTTTTTATATCAATATCGTCAAGATTTTCATAAATATAATCAATATTATGAAATCTCTGAATAAGGTCGAGCGCTGTTTTTGCGCCTACGCCGGCAACACCTGGGATATTGTCGCTTGAATCGCCCTGAAGCGCTTTTACCTGAATGAGTTCCTGAGGCGTTATGCCGTATTCCTCCATAATCACGGTTTCGTCATAAATATCAGTTACGGCTTTACCTGCCTTTGTGTGGGCAAGCAAAACCTTTACTCCGCCGTGGGCAAGCTGAAGGGAATCACGGTCGCCCGTTGCCAAAAAGCATTCGTTTGAATTTTCACGGCAGGCGTTAGCAAGAGTGCCGAGAATATCGTCCGCCTCCCAGCCTTCGCATTCAAGTATTTTAATGCCGATAGATTTTAAAAGGTCTTTCAAAATCGGCATCTGAGAGCGAAGTTCATCAGGCATAGCGTGTCTGCCTGCTTTATAAGCGTCATACATTTTATGTCTGAAAGTGGGCGCGTGCAAATCAAAAGCAACCGCAACAGCGTCGGGCTGTGCAATTTCTCTGAGTTTCAAATAAATATTAAAAAAGCCGTAAATAGCATTCGTATAAATTCCGCTTTTTGTTGATAAAAGCTTTATTCCGTAAAATGCACGGTTGACTATACTGTTTCCGTCAAGAACAAGAAGTTTCATATCTCTACCTCACAGCAAATTTGATATTATTATATCACAAAACGCTCATACCTCCAACAAAAATATAAAAAGGCTGAAAGGAAATTTCCAATCAGCCTTAATTTTATAATTATTTTTATTATCAGTCAGCAACGCCCTCTGCGCCATTCTTATCAAACATACAAGCCGCCTCAATCATAATAGAGATACCTGCCTCAATTGCTTCGGGACGAAGATTTTCGGGAGTATCAAGACGGGTGTGATAATATCTCGGCGGAGCGGGGTCCATAGCCGCAAAGCCTGTTGCAGGAATACCACGCTGTGTGAATGCAGCAGCGTCTGAAGCGCCTATGTAAATTGATTCGTACTTAACATCAAAACCGCAGTTAGCGCATGCATCGTGAATAAGTTCTTTTACACCCTTATGGTGCTGGAGTGTGCCTGAAAGGTCTCTGTCATAAACAGCCATTGTTTCAAGGTCACGGAATGTATCAATAGCAACAACACAAGTAGGAATTTCCTTGAGTTCTTCCTCGTGTGCCTTTGCATAAGCCTTTGCACCTCTGAGGCCTGCTTCTTCTGAGCCTGAGCAAATCATAACAACCTCTGTGTTCTCAAACTCAACTTTTGCTTCGTCAAGCGCTTTGATTGCAGCCATACCTACATAGCAGCCTGAAAGGTTATCAGACGCACCGGGAACAGATTTAGTCCAGCTTTGGAAGAAAAGGAATGCAAGTTCAAACGGAACGAAAACGCAGGAAACAACAAAGAAAAGAATGAAGAACCATCTTGCGCTTTCAATATCCATAGCGGCAACGCCTTTGCCTGCTATAATGCAAACAAGAGCAAATATAAGATCTATAACAAGACCTACAACTGCAGGGATTTCAACAAAAAGCTTTGCCTGAAGTCCGCCAATGAGATAATTTATAGTCCACTCAAACTGAGAATCGGAATGACCGACCATAATGAATCTCTTTTTAACCTCTCCCTTGGGCTTTCTTACAGCAACCATATTGTGTGAAGTCTGCTTCGGGAAAAGAAAATCGTCAAACTGCTTATACATAAGGAACTCAAAAATGAGCGGAACAAAAGCGAGAATGCAGAGAATCAAAGCCGCTATCGGGCTTGCAAACCAGTTAACAAAAACGCTGGCTACACCGCACGCAACGGTAAACGGAATAAATCCCATAAAGCCCTGACGATGAAGAGTAAACTCTTCAATCTTTGTTTCCTGGCAGTAGTTTTTCATATCTTTTTGGAACCACTGCTGAGCACGGTGTTCCTCTGGAGAACCCGGCTTTCTGGGGCCGATTTTGTTGCAGATTTTCGTTATGCCCTTAACTGCATATTCAGTCTGGCGTTTAACATCAAAATCTTTGCTGTACTCAAGTGCAATTTTCATAAGCTGTACTCCTTATAAGGAAAATAAATAAATAACCTGTCTCTTATACACATCTCCGAGCCCACGAGACCGAGGCTGATCTCGT